>Ga0306887_100001_pt1 | contig 280650 bp, 306 predicted proteins | sample AntDeeMetagen138_FD_190453 | JGI IMG/M metagenome (GOLD analysis project Ga0306887, IMG submission 190453) | Saline lake microbial communities from Deep lake, Antarctica - Metagenome #138 (v2) (version 2) | ecosystem: Environmental > Aquatic > Non-marine Saline and Alkaline > Saline | place...
TGGGCTTGCTCGTCGTAGAACAACTCTAATCGGCCCTGCTTGTCGTACTCTTTCCAGTTGGGGTCGCCTCGAAGTTCGAGCCGGAGGCGTTCGCGGTGTCCCAATCCGTACTCGTCTTTCAGGTCTTTGCCGACAAGGATTTCGAGTCGGGAGTATTCACCCCACTCAACGGAGTACGACGTGTTGCGGATGTACGTGCGGAGTTCTCTCCCGTCTTCCGAGTTGCCCCAGAATCCGGGTTTGCCGTTCGCTTCTCCCTTCTTCTTGAGGCTGAAGAACGACTTCCACGCTTCGCTGTTCTTGCGCTCAATCTGCTGAACCGTGGACGCACCGAGAACACCGCTGTAGCGACCGCGATACTCGCTGATGTCCCATACGTCTCCATCTGGGTCAGCATAGTTCTCGCGGCGCTCATAGTTGATTTCGTTCCAGAGAGCGGCAGAAGCGTCCAACAGCCGTCGAAGCAACTCCTCGTCCTCTGGGGACTGCGGAATCACGTCGAACGTGTTGGCTCGCTTCATCGACTACATATTATATCGTAACACACATAAATGTTCCGTTCATGTGATGCAATATGGTCGCAGTCCGGATCGAATTTGACGACGACGAACAGTACGAACGACTGAAGGAATTGAAGAAGCACCGTGGATTGACGTGGAAGGGCTTACTCCTCGAAGGAGAGAAGAAAGTCAGAGAGGATACCCCTGAATAAGCGTCGAACGTGGTTTGTGCCGTGGAGTGTCGGATTCACGCCCGCCGTGAACGGCGGGACTCTCTCCTTGATTCAGGTAGTTGGCGTTGTTTTCCCAGCTGTCGGGCTGGCTCAGCACAGCGGTCGACTGGGGTGACTCCTCGCCGCGATCGGGCACGCGGCGGAACCGATCGAACTCGACGTGGCCGCCTTCCAGCGCCAACGAGGCCCCGTAGTAGGTCCCAGTCGCCTCCAGGAGCCACCGCGTCTCGTCGGTCGTTCGGAACGCCTGTCTGGTGTGGACGTACTCGTGGAGCCAAACGTTGGTCGCGAGGTCCAACTCCTCGCTGTCCTGGACCCACATATCCGAATCGCCGACCTGCAGCCCGCGGACGCCCCACGACACCGAGTCGGTCGGGGCGGCGATCACGAGCACCTCCGAGTCCCGGTCGCCGACACGGAGCCGGTCGGAGGCGCGACTCAGCGAGTCGAAGACGTCGTCGACCCCTGCTTCGAGGTCGGCGGCCTCGGGGATGACGAGCCGGAACGTCTGGCCGTGTGCGGTGTGTGTCTCGATTTCGTGGGGGCCGAGAAACGCCATTCGGTCGCCAGCCACGCCGGGGCCGTCGACCGCCGTCTCACGGACGAAATCCAGTTCTCTGTCACCGGTCTGGAGCCACCGCGACCCGATCGAGGGGATCTGGACGAGCGCCCACTCCTCGGTTTCGGTAAACAGGTACCGGCCATCCTCAGCCAGCGGCCCCTCGTCGTCGCTCAGCCTGTCGGCGCCGACGCGGAACGTCACCGAGGACTGGTCGGTTCGTTCGTCCCACTCGTAGTGAGTCCCGTTTATACGTGAGAACCCATCCGTTTCGACGACCGTCGCTCGTTCGGGTATCAGCGCAGTGAACTCGGTGACTCTCTCCGAAAACCGAAATGAGACCGTCGCAGTGATCTCACCGGTCCGGTCGGGCGTCCGGTTGAGCGTAGTCGTCATCCGTATCTCGTCGTCGGTCAGCTGTGCCGAGGTGAGCGTCGAGTCTGTTGCGGCAACAGCATCGCCCGGCATCCCGGCAGCAAGCGGCACTCCGGCCGACCCAACGACGAGGAAAACGGCGGTCAGTACGGCGACGTGACTTCGCATACCGAACCAAACGACCCGGTTACCAATAGCTCTTCAGGCTTTCTGATAAGTATATAAAACAGGGCAGTCGCTCGGAAACAAAGAGATCGTCGACGGCACTCGACGTGTGGAGTTAGGTGCTGGTCACGCGACTGTAAAGCCTTTATCGCGGAGGAAGTCCTCCACGCGGCCGCGGTGGTTCCCCTGGAGTTCGATCGCATCGTCCTCGATCGTGCCTCCACAGGCGAACTTCGACTTGAGATCCGAGGACAGACTACTCATGTCCACATCCCGCGGGTCGAATCCTTCAATGACCGTTACCTCTTTTCCATAGCGGCGCTCGTCGATGCGGATGTTGATCTGTTGAGACTCTTTGGCAACGTCCTCGCAGACGCAGAGTTCATCAGGCAATCCACACGTCGAGCAGACTTCCGACATTACGTCCGGACGTACAAGACGGGCATATTAAACAGTGTCGGGAACTCCCGGGCCGACCGGCCGCTCAAGGCCGGTCAGCGGTCACTACTCGTGGTAGTCACAGGCTACAAACCGTCCTATTCTCGTGACTATCCTCGGTAGCCACGTTGTTCTCATACCACCGAACCGGAGGGTGTATCGAGAATCGAGTATATCTCTATTTCTTGATATTAGCGAGTCGTTTATGTTGCTTGGGTTCTCCCTACCGCCAATGACAACCGCCACCGGGCCGCCGTCGACGATGGCCGAAAAAGAAAACGAGCTGACTCCCATGCTGAGCCAGTATCTGGAACTGTGTGAGGCCCACGACGAGGCGCTCGTGCTGTTTCAGGTCGGTGACTTCTACGAAGCCTTCTGTGAAGCCGCCGAGGCGGTCGCCCGCGTCTGTGAGGTCACGCTGACACAGCGGGAGGATTCGACGGGCACGTATCCGATGGCCGGAATTCCGATCGACAACGCCAGCTCCTATTTGGAGCGGCTGGTAGACGCCGACTACCGGGTCGCCATCGCCGATCAGGTCGAGGATGCCGAGGCCGCAACCGGACTGGTCGACCGTGCGGTCACCCGCGTCATCACCCCGGGGACTGTCGTCGAAGAGGAACTGCTCTCGTCGGGCACGACGAACTACGTCGCCAGCGCTGTCGAGAGCGAGCAGGGTGGGTTCGGAATCGCCGCTGTCGACGTCTCGACCGGCGAGTGTTTCGTCACGAGCGTCGCCGACCGTGCGGGGCTCTCGGATGAACTCGACCGGATCGCGCCCTCGGAGCTGCTTGTCGCCCCGGAGACCCCGACAGTCACACCCGCTGACGCAGCGACCGGCTGGATAGAAACCGAAGTCGCCCCGGCGCTGTTCGGCCACGAGGCCGCGGTCGACTGCCTGTCGGCCTACGCTGACCCCGAGCGCCGACTCGCGACTGACGCCGAACGCCGGGCCTGTGGGGCAGTGTTGGCCTACGCCGAGTACACCCAGGGCGACGACGGCGCGCTGGACTACGTCTCCCGAATCCGCCGCTACGAACAGCAGGACCACCTCCAGCTCGATGCCGCCGCCCTCCGGAGTCTGGAGCTGTTCGAAAACCGCGGGCTGGGCGCTGGTGATACCCTCTTTGATGTGATCGACGAAAGCGCGTCGGCACTCGGTCGGCGCTGTCTCACCCGGTGGCTCCGTCGGCCGCTCGTCGACCGCGAGGCGATCGAGGAACGACTCGACGCCATCGACGCGCTCGTCGACGCATCGGTCGAACGGGCCGCACTCCAGGACCAGTTAGCCGATGCCTACGATCTCGAACGGCTCATTGGCCGGGTCTCTCGTGGCCGAGCCAACGCGCGAGATCTCCGGTCGCTCCAGGCGACGCTGTCGGTCGTCCCCGAACTCATCGCGACGCTCGACGGGATCGACGCGCTCGCTCCCTACCGCGAGCGGCTCGACCCGCTCGAGGAGGTCGCCGACCTCATCGACAGCGCGATCGTCGACGAGCCGCCGACAGAACTCACCGAAGGCGGCGTCATCAAGCCGAGTTTCGATGCAGATCTCGACGAACTGCGAACCACCGAACGCGAGGGAAGACAGTGGGTCGCCGAGCTGGAGGCGGCCGAACGCGAGCGGACCGGGATCGATTCGCTGTCGGTCGGCCACAACCAGGTCCACGGCTACTATATCGAGGTCACGAACCCGAACCTCGACAGGGTCCCCGACGACTACACGCGCCGCCAGACGCTCAAAAACACCGAGCGATTCTACACGCCCGAACTCAAGGAGCGCGAAAACGAGATCTTCGGGGCCGCCGAGCGCGCCGACAGCCTCGAATACGAGCTGTTCTGCGAGGTCCGAACCGAGGTCGCCGCCGAAACCGAACGGATCCAGGCGCTGGCGACCGCCATCGCCGAACTCGATGCCGTCTGTTCGCTGGCGACGGTCGCCGCCGAGGGCGACTACATCCGGCCGGAGTTCCACGATCGATCGGTAGAGGCTGGCGGTATCAGCATCGAAGGCGGTCGGCATCCAGTCGTCGAAACGACCCAGGACTCCTTCGTCCCGAACGACGCGGACCTCTCGGCAGGCGAGGTAGCGATCATCACCGGCCCCAACATGAGCGGGAAGTCGACGTATATGCGGCAGGTCGCGCTCACCTGCCTGCTGGCTCAGATCGGCAGTTTCGTCCCTGCGGAGGCCGCCGAACTGCCGGTGCTCGACCGGATCTTCACTCGTGTGGGCGCGAGCGACGACATCGCCGGGGGCCAGTCGACGTTTATGCGAGAGATGAGCGAACTCACCGAAATCCTCCACGACGCGAGCGAGGACTCCCTCGTCCTGCTCGACGAGGTCGGCCGCGGGACAAGCACCGCCGACGGGCTGGCGATCGCCCAAGCAACCACCGAGTTCATCCACGACGAACTGGGCGCGACAACGCTGTTTGCGACCCACTACCACGGACTTACCGCGCTGGCCGACGAGCGGGAGGGTGTCGTCAACCGCCACTTCGCGGCCACCCGCGAGGGCGAGGAGATCACCTTCCTTCATCGGATCGCGCCGGGTGCCTCCTCGGCCTCCTACGGGATCGAAGTCGCCCGGATGGCTGGCGTCCCCGAGACAGTCGTCGACCGCGCGCGTTCGGTCGTCGAGTCGGCCGACGGCAGCCAAGCGGAGAGTGGTCCGGTGGAGGGCCAGCCGACAGCCAACGTCGACCAAACACCGACCGACAGCAGGCCGGATTCACAGTCGGAGACGGAACGGGACGGATCGGGGACCACGACCGATACCCCGAGCGAGCAAACCAGCGCAGTCGACAACGACCTCCCCTCGTATCCCGAGGAGGAACTCGACGTGGGGGCCGAAGCGGCTGACGATCGGTCCTCGTACCCCAACGAGGAGTTCTTCGGCGGGACAGCCGACCCCGCGGTCGACGACCCACTCGACGAGGAGTCGATGGTCCGGGTCGCCGTCGCACTGCGGTCGGTCGACGTGGCGAGCATGACGCCGCTGGAGGCGCTCAATACGCTGGACGAACTGCGGTCGGAGCTCCGGGAATAGTTAGTCACCGCCTACGACCACCGACAACCAACTGCCCCGAAGGGGCTAAACCGGTTGGTCGACTGCGGTCGACCAACGGATGGCCACGCCGACGATCCACCGACTCGACGAGGCGACGGTTGCCCAGATCGCCGCTGGCGAGGTGATTACCCGCCCGGCCCGCGTCGTCGCCGAACTCCTGGACAATGCCCTCGATGCCGGAGCCGAGCGTATCGAGATTACGGTCGAAGGCGACGGCACCGAGCGAATCCGGGTCGCCGACGACGGCTGTGGACTCTCCCGGACTGACGCCGAACGCGCCGTCGAACGCCATGCCACAAGTAAACTCCCAGCCGAAACGGCGGCCGACCTGACAGGCGTGTCGACGCTCGGCTTTCGGGGCGAAGCGCTGGCAGCGATCGCGGATTGTGCGACCCTCGAAATCGTGACCAACGACGGCGACGCCGTCGGGACGAAGCTCCGAATTACGGACGGCGACGTGACGGTCACGAACGCAGGCCGCGCGCAGGGAACGACCGTCACCGTCACCGATCTGTTCTCCGATCGCCCCGCTCGCCGAGAGTCGTTGGCCGGGCAGGCCGCCGAGTTCGGCCGGATCAGCGAGCTGGTAGCCAGGTATGGGCTGGCCCGCCCGGACGTCCGCTTTTCGCTGAGCCACAACGGTACCGAGACGTTTTCGGCGAGCGGGAGCGGGTTGCAAGACGCTCTGCTCGGCGTCTACGATGCCGGAACCGCTAGCCGGGCGACGACGATCCACCACGAGACAACAGCCGACCACTCTGACGGCGACACCGATCTCACGGTGCGTGGGATCTGCTGTTATCCATCGGTTACCCGGTCGACTCGGGAGCACGTTCGCGTCTCGGTCGGCGGCCGCCCAGTCACCGACACCGGCCTCCGTCGTGCGGTAATCAGTGGCTACGGGTCGGTCGTCGCCGGCAACCGGTATCCGATCGCCGCGATCGACGTCGCCCCACCGTCCGGGACGGTCGACCCGAACGTCCACCCGGCGAAACAGGAAGTCGGACTGACTGCCCGCGAGGAGATCGAGACGACCGTCGAGCGGGCGGTCTCGGAGGCGCTGACGACCGCCGATATCCGGCGAACCGACACCGCCGCAACCGATCTCGAAACCGAGTTGCGGGCCGTCGACCGATCCGATCCCTTCGGCGAGGTTCGTGTCATCGGGCCGTTTCGTGACCTCTACCTGCTCTGTGAGGACGGCGACGAACTGCTGGTAGTCGACCAACATGCCGCCCACGAGCGGGTGAACTACGAGCGACTCCGGGCGACGGTCACCGACGAGGGGGTGCCGACCGCCCCGCTCGATCCACCGGAGACGGTGTCGGTCGGGCCGGGGGCCGCGGCGGCGGCCGAGACCCATGCCGACCTGCTGGCCGACCTCGGCTTTGATGTCGCACCGTTCGGCGGGGGGACGCTCCGCGTGTCGGGGCTTCCGGCCCCGCTCGGTCGGGTCGCCGAGACGGACGCGCTCATCGAGACGCTGGACCGGCTCGCCGCTGGCCGGCAGCCCGACGACAAGCGCGACGAACTGCTGACGGATCTCGCCTGCCACCCTTCGCTCAAAGCGGGCGACCGGCTCACGACCGACGAGGCCGAGCAGCTACTGGATCGGTTGGGCGAGTGTGAGCAGCCCTTTGCCTGCCCGCACGGCCGACCCACAGTCTGCTCGATCGACGAGTCGACGCTGGCGGCGGGCTTCGAGCGCGGGTCGACGCGGTTCCGTTGACTGAAAACAGGGTAATCACGGGCTACTCCCAACGTTTGCAGTCGGGACAGACGAATGCGCCGTCGTCGCGCCACTGTTTCTCGGTCGAGGTGCCACACTGTGCACAGACTACCCCATCCGATCGCCAGCGGTAGGTGACTGTCACCGGTTCGATGGGTTCGGCGTCGTCAGCGTCGTTAGCCCTCCTGTCGTCGGCTTGGCTATCTGCAGCATCAGTCGGCGAAAACTCGGTCAGTGACCGCTCCTCGCTCATACCCGTTCTTTCGGATCAGTATATAAAAACGGCCGGTCGAATCAGCGTTCCCGTCGGAGCCGCCCGACGACGAACTCGGTTTCCAACTCGCCGAGGAACTCCCCGAGCCGTGGACCCTGTGTCTCGTCGAAGAACAGCCGGTAGCCGGCCTCGAACAGATCGCCGATCTCGATGTCGTGGTCACGGGCGGTATCGTAGATCTCCGACTGGATCTCCTCGCCGGAGTGACCCGCCGCGACGACCTCGGCCAAGGAATCAAGCGCCGCTTCGACCGACTCATCGAACTCGACGTCGGGTAGGTCGGTCTGGAGTCGATAGTTGTAGGCGTTGTCCATCCGCTCGGCCCAGTTTCGGGCCTTCTCGACGCGAGCGAGGGCAGCCTCGATGGTCGACTCGTCGGCGTCCTCGGGAATGTGGCCCTCGTCTCGGGCCAGTTTGATACGGAGGTCGCGTTCCTCAACCATCCCGAGAACGGCAGCAAACGTGTAGGGGAGCCGGATCGGCTGGTCGTCGGCCACTGCGTCGACCACGCGCGGATAGGCCGCTTCGGCGAACTCGGTCACCGACTCGTCGTCGACGCCCTCGTAGTAGGCCCGTTCAAATCGATCGTAGTCGTCGACTAACTGGTCGAGCCGCGAGAGGTCGAGGTCGCGGGCCTTCTTCGGATCGAGCGCGAAGAAGTAGCGGACGACTTCCGGTTCGAGCAGTTCGAGCAGTTCGGTGACCGTAACAATGTTGCCAGCCGACGAGGAGAGTGCCTCGCCGTTGAGCGTGAACCACTCGTAGACCATCGGCACTGGCGGCTCGATGTCAAGGACGTTTTCGGCGATGTCGACGCCGGAGGGCCACGACCCCTCGGCGTGGTCCTTGCCGAACGGCTCGAAGTCCACGCCAAGGACCTGCCACTGGCCGGGCCACTCGAAGCGCCACGGGAGTTTGCCCTCGCGGAACGTCGCGGTTCCCTCGTGGCCGCAGCCGTCGATGGTCTCGTCGCCGACCTTCATATCCGTACAGACGTAGTCGACAGTTTCGCTGTCGAGGTCGATGTTCGTGACCGTCTCGGTTAGTTTGCTGCACTCCTCGCAGACCGGGTTGAAGGGAACATAGTCCTCGTCGACCTTGGCCTGATATTCGGACAGGACTTCGCGGGCCGTGTCGGCGTTCGCGAGGACGTGCGAGACCACGGGGTCGAAGGTGCCATCGGCGTACAGCTCGGTGTTGGAGTGCATCTCGATGGGGACGCCGAGACGGTCGGCGTCGGCCTCAAGCAAGGCCGCGAAGTGCGCGGCATAGGAGTCGGCCTCGCCAAATGGATCGGGGATATCGGTGTAGGGCTTGCCGAGGTTCCGGCCCAGCGCACCCGCGTCGACCTCGCCGAGACCGACGATGTTTCCGTCGGCGTCGGCCAGTTTGCGAGGGAGTTTACGGAGGGGGTCCTTGTCGTCGCTGGTGAACACCTGCCGGACCTCGTGGCCCCGGTCCCGAAGCACTTCGGCGACGAAGTAGCCCCGCATAATCTCGTTGACGTTGCCGAGGTGGGCGACACCCGACGGTGAGACGCCGCCCTTGACGACGATCGGTTCGTCAGGTTCGCGGGCCTCGATCTCGTCGGCGATCGTCTCCGCCCAGAAATCCCGATGGGTCGACTCCGCATCTTCGGCCGCGAGCGTGTGCGGCGAGCCGTTGGTGTCGTCGCTCATTCGGTCTCGACCCAGTGGGCGGGTTCGCTGCTTCCCGGCGGGATAACGTCGGTTCCGGTATGTTCCCCGCGGAGCACTGCTGACTCGACGTTCGAGGGCTCCGAGCCATCCAGGACGACCGTTCGCATCCCCGACCGTTCGATGAGTTTGGCCGCCAGAATGTCGACCGGTGCCGACGCCCCCGCATCCCGACTCATCGGGACGATGAGATCGACGAGTTCGGAGGGCGACATCGTCGTGTACTTGATCGCCTCGGGGTCGGCCTCAGGGTCGGCGTCGTAGACGCCGTCGGTACTGGTCGCATAGACGAGGAGATCGGCACCGACGTACTCGGCGAACGCCGCGGCGACCGCGTCGGTCGTCTGGCCAGGGGTGATCCCGCCCATCACAGAAATATCGCCGCGTCGGAGGGCATCGCCCGCGGCATCGTAGTCGGTCGCCGGGGTGGGTTTCACGCCCGATCCGAGGGCCGATATAAGTAGGCGGGCATTAATCCGGGTGACATCGATCCCGAGCTGGTCGAGTTGGACCTCGTTTGCATCGAGGTCCCGCGCAGCGGAGATGTAGTCGCGGGCGACGCCGCCGCCACCGACGACGATGCCGACCTCACAGTCCTCCGCAGCCAGCGATTCGATAACCTCGGCGTGGGCGGCCACGCGATTCGAATCGAGCTCCGGAGCGAGAATACTTCCACCGACCGAAATGACGACTCTCATTGCTGTCGGCTAACTCCGAGTTGACCTTAAGCGTTGTCAAGCACGTACTCCGCAGAACTGGCCCCGGTCGACTACAACACTAAAGGCCGACTAGACCGCCCCTTGAGCCATGCAAACGCTCTGTATCATCGGCGATGGCAGTCTGTCGGCGAGGGAGTCAGTCGCCGACCGACTGGCTGAAGCTACCAACAAGCGGGTCGCGACAGTCGACCAGACGGCCGAATCGGTAGCAGCGACCGACAACGGGAGCGCTGACGGCACGTTCCGTATCGACGGCGACGGTCGGTGGGCTGGCAGCGGCACGAATCGGTCGGTGATGGAACTCCTGGACTCGCTGTCGACCGACTACGACTACGCGCTCGTTGCAGGGTTGGCCCACCATCGGCTGCCGACCGTGGTGATCGGCGATGCTGAAACTCCACCCTCGGCGGAGATCGTCGCCAGCGCGCCGACGGCCGACGCCCTCGATATCGCATCGATCGTCGACCGACTCGACGACCTGGAACCCCACATCACCCTCGAAACCCTCGTCGAGCGGGCCAAAGCCTCGCCGAAGGCCGAGCGATCGGGGGCAATCGCGACGTTCACCGGCCGCGTACGAGCGAAGGATAGCCCCGACGACACCCGAACAGAGCACCTCGCGTTCGAGAAGTACGAGGGAGTCGCCGAGGATCGACTCGAGGCGATTAGACAGGATCTAACCGGGCGAGACGGCGTCTTCGAGGTGTTGCTTCACCACCGCGTCGGCCTTATGAATGACGGCGAGGACATCGTCTTCGTGGTCGTACTGGCGGGTCACCGTAAAGAGGCGTTCCGCACGGTCGAAGACGGGATCGACCGGCTCAAAGACGAGGTCCCCATTTTTAAAAAGGAGACGACGACCGACGAGGAGTTCTGGCTCCACGAGCGTGAGTGACCGCGCGCGCTGTCGAGAACTACCGCCGATCGCCGACAATCAGGGTCCGTTTCGTCCACTGAGGTCCCCTATTGGTGTGTAAGCAGGGGTGTATAATTCACCGTGATCAAACCCGAGATATAAATTCTGCGCCCAATTTAAAACGTCTAAAGGTTTTAAGAAACGTTAGAGCCGAGCAAGTTTAAGTTGGTTCACGATCGTTCGAGAGGTGAAGCGAGCCGAATTCCGATCAACGATCTGGTTTATATAACAGATGTGGTGAACAAGTGGCTGACGAGGATCACAATGAGCGCAACCACACCCTCCGCCGAGACTACTCACGAACCAGTCGACGGGAACCCGAAGGCCGAACGCCTCCGACAGTACCTCCGTGAGCGCGCAGCAGCCGGGGACCGCTACTTCAAAAGTAAGTTCATCGCCGAGGATGTGGCGCTGTCGCCGAAGGAGATCGGCGCGCTGATCGTCCGGCTCCAGGAGTCGGCGACCGATCTCTCGATCGAACCGTGGTCTTACACCGGTGCGACGACGTGGTACGTCGAGCCGATAGACGCCGCCTAACCGGCGCAGTAACAGCCGCCACGACCCACCACACTCCTTCGAGACCACAATGCCGGAGCGACAGCGCCGACTACACCCCGACAGGCCAGCGCTAACGGCGGGTGTTTATCACCGTCGACCACGTAGTGAAACCGATGGCTGACTCGGAGGCCGACGTGCCTCGTCCCGACGACCTCGAGACGTGGTACCGCCTCACCGACGTTCGGATCCAGGACGGACGGATTATCTACTACGGCGAGCCGCTGATCCCCGAGCGTCGGCTGCTCGACGAACTGTGGCCGGCGTTCCAGGAGGCTGGCTACGAACTGAAACTCGCACAGTCCGAGCGGAGTCCGGGGACGGCACTCGTTGCAGCCCCGGTCGAAGACGACGAAAGCGGTGGCATCCCGTGGACCAACATCGGGCTTCTCGTTACGACGGTGTTGTCAACGCTGTTCGTCGGTGCTACCGCCTGGTACTTTGTGCCACTCGGCGAGGTCCTTTCGGACCCGCTCGTACTGTTACAAGCATGGCCGTTCACAGCGGCCGTGCTGGGCGTCCTGTTGACTCACGAACTCGGCCACTATGCGATGGGCCGGTATCATAACGTCGACGTCTCGTTGCCCTACGTGATCCCGTTTCCCTCGTTTTTCGGCACGCTCGGTGCGGTGATCAGAATGCGCGGACGGATGCCGAGCCGAAAAGCCCTGTTCGATATCGGTGTCGGCGGACCGATTGCGGGGTTGGTCGCGACTATCGTCGTCACGATCATCGGCCTCTCGCTGGGGCCGATAGAAATTCCGGCCGCAATCGTCGAACAGAGTCAGTCCGGCGCCTCAGTCGTCTTCAATAACCCACCCCTACTCGATATTATTGCCTCCCTACTCGGCGAGCAGGCGAGCTACAGCGATCCAGCACTCAACCCGCATCCCGTGATCATTGGCGGCTGGGTTGGAATGTTTTTCACGCTGCTGAACCTGCTGCCAGTCGGTCAGCTCGACGGCGGTCATATGGTTCGAGCGATGATCGGCCAGCGGCAGGAGACGATCGCCGCGCTCGTTCCGGCGGTGCTGTTCGGGCTTGCGGGCTATCTCCACTACGTTCGGGGGCTATCGCTCAACCAATCGGTCGGCCTCTGGGCGTTTTGGGGTGTGTTCGCACTGGTTATCGCATTCAACGGCCCCGCCGATCCGGTCGACGAGAGTTCGATCGGCCTCCCGCGACTGCTGGTCGGGCTCCTGACGTTCGGGATCGGTCTGCTGTGTTTCATGCTGGTCCCGATTCAAATACAGGGCTGAGGTTGAGCCGGTGGCTCAGTGAGTGTAGCCCCGATCGGGCAGGAGTTCGCCGTCGACAGTCACACCCGCGTCGGCGTCGGTGACGCGACCGATGACGGTAATCGGCACGTCGGTTTCGACGGTCGAGAGTGCCGCCTCGGGCAGCGTACAGACGAGTTCGAAATCCTCGCCGAAATGGACGACAGCCTCCCAGCGGTCGATATCGAGGGCATCGACGGCCTCGTCGATGGGGACGCTGTCACGGTCGACCGCGAAGCCGCAGTCGCTGGCCTCGGCGAGCTGGTGGAGCGAGCGGGCCAGTCCGTCGCTGGAGTCCATCATCGCGGTCGCGGTTCCAGCCAACCGTCGACCGGCCTTGATGCGAGGGGTGAACTGAAACAGCTCATTGGCCCGGTCGGTCTCGCCGCGGTCGAACAGCGCGAGGGCCGCCGCGCTCCGGCCGAACGTGCCCGTGACACAGACCAGTTCGTCGGCACTCGCTCCGGATCGGAAGACCGGCTGGCCGACCTCACCGATAGCGGTCGTCGCCACCGTGAACTCCGAGTGGTGATCGAGGTCGCCGCCGACGTACTCCGCACCGACGGTCTCACACACCGCCCGTGCCCCGTCGACGAACGCCCGCAGCTCGCTGTCGACGAACGACTCGTCGGCGTAGGCGGCTACGGCGGCGGTCGGATCGGCACCCATCGCCGCGAGATCCGACAGCGAGGCCGCGACCGACCGCCAGCCCGCGGTGTACCGAGTGGTCCCCGACGGGAAGTCGGTCGACTCGTGGAGCATATCGGTCGTGATCGCTGTCGAGCCGACAACGGCCGCGTCGTCACCGGCGTGGGGGAGATCAGAGCCGAGCAGTCGGAGGGCTTCACGTTCGTCCATCGCGTTCTACACCCCGTTTCGACCTCGTAAGTAAAAGCATAGGTGACTTGCGGGCGGTTCCGAAACCGTCGTTCGTTACGATGAGTTAGCTATCGGACCCGAACAAGTAAACTCCTGAACCGATAGGAAACGATCATGAAAGAACGTCGAAAACACGAACTCGCCGACACTGCCCAGCAGATCGTCGGCGGGTTTCTGCTGTCCGGGCCGTTCGTCGTCACCGAAGAGGTGTGGATGTTAGCGCGAAATATGACCATCTTCCACAGTCTGTTTCTCGTCAGTGCTGTCATGGCTATCGGATACGGGGGGCTGTACGGCGCGGATAACGACCGCGATCCGAGACGAGAGGCCGCCATCGTCGGGATTCCGATCCGGTTCATCTCGGTGATGATCGTCGCCTTCGGCTCGGTCGCAATGCTCGCCTTTTCGATTACCGCGCCCGATCTGTTCCTCAGCGATCTCCCAACGCCCGATCGACATTTCATCACCTTTCGGGTGATGAGCGTCGGGGCCGTGTTCAGCGTCGTCGGCGCGGTCACGACCGACAGTCTTTTTTAAATTTTCGCCGGATCGAACCGGCTGTTTTCGCCGTTCCACCGCTCGTCGTCGGCCTCACGGGTGTCGACATACAGTTCGACACCGTTGCCATCCGGATCGTCGAAGTAGAGCGCCTTACTGATGCCGTGGTCGACCGGACTCACACTGATTTCGCGCTCGGTGAGCCACTCGTCGGCATCGCCTAACGCGCCGAGCGAGTCGAGTTCGAAGGCGATGTGGTAGAGCCCAGTACTTTGCAGGGGTGGCGAAGCGGCTCCCTCGTGGGCCTGCAGTGCGAGGTCGTGGTGATGGTCGCCAAAGGAGAGAAACGCGTAGTTTGCGTGGCGTTCGGTGACATCGAGATCCAGGAGTTCAGTATAAAATTCGACCGCGCGGTCGAGGTCAGTGACTTTCAGATGGACGTGGCCGAGATGAGCGTCCGACATACCGGTAGTAGGGAGTGGCTATCGTATACCGGTTCTGCCGAAAGCCTCGGCGATGCTGGCGGCCTACTCGTCGAACCGCTCTCGAGCGGACTCGAAGCTCAGTTCTTCGTTTTCGGCCGCCCGTCGTGTCTCCCGCTTGGCGACTGCCTCGGGGTCCGGCTCGACATCGTCGTCGACCCGGGCGAACGAGTTGTGAACTTTGGCGTGACACCACCGACACAACGAGATCGTGATCTCGTGGCTCGTTCCCTCGCCGTCGGGATATGAGAGGTGGTGTTCTTCAAGCAGTGGACGACGCTCGTCGTGAGCAACACGGACTTCTTCGAGCCCACAGCGTTCGCATGCTCGCTCACTCGTCGTCGACCGGTAGTGTCGACAGTCGGGCCACTCGCCGTCTTCGCCGACGTGACACGCGTAGTCGTCGGCCGCCCGCTCGGCGGCGAAGTCAGGGTCGACGCCCGCGTGTTGGAGTGCGAGCCGACACCGACCGTCGTCGGTGAGATGGTCGCAGATACCTGCGATCTCGTAGGGGTCGTCGACGCCGACGGGCGTTCCCTCGGGCGTTCGCTCCATACCGTCGCTGGGACCCCCACAAATAAATAGTGGCCGACTAATCCGACGCTGTGCGCCTCGTTCACCGCCGTGGTCCACCGGACGACCTCTCGCCCGAGGAGCGAACGGTTGCCACCGAGATCGAGATCGCCGACTCGTTCGTGTCCCGAGCCCGCGGACTCATGTTTCGGCGATCGATTCCCGACGACTACGCCCTCGTTTTTCAGTTCGATACGCCCGACGACCAGGATCTACATATGGTATTCGTCCCGTTCCCGATCGACGCCGTCTGGCTGGTCGGCACCGAAGTTACCGCCGTCAAGCGGCTTCGGCCGTGGATCGGCCTCGGTCGGGGGACTGCCGACACGATCATCGAGCTTCCGGCAGGGGCTGCCGAGGATATCGAGCCGGGCGATACGATCGAACTGGTCGACGAATAGGTCCGAGCCGTCGACACCCACTGAAACGGGACGATAGAGACGGCAGCTTTATTTCCCTGTATGTGTGAACAATTGGTACAATGGAGCACGCAGACTCCACCGAGGATAGAGTAAGTCGGGGCAACCCGGCTGGCCGTGAAATCGACCGCTGAGTCACCCTTATTCGTGAATTCAAACAATACATCCGAGTTGTACAGTGACCACTCAACTCAATCGGCGATTCCTGCAGACGACGTACAGCTACTAGACACCACGCTCCGGGACGGCGAACAGGCCCCCGGCGTCTCGCTGACCCCCGACGAGAAAGTCGAGATCGCCCACGCGCTCGAAAACGCAGGCATGGACGTCATCGAGGCGGGCAGCGCCTGTACCTCCGAGGGCGAACGCGAGTGTATCCGCCGCGTGACCGATCTCGGGCTCGATGCCACCGTGACGAGCTTCGCCCGCGGCATCAGATCCGACATCGACCACGCCTTAGACTGCAACGTCGACGGGGTCACCATCGTTGTCCCCTCGTCGGACAAGCACATCGAAACCAAGGTCGGCTCGACCCGCGAGGAGGTCATCGCAAAATCGGTCGACCTCGTCGAGTACGCGCTGGATCACGATCTGTGGGTCGAACTGCTGGGCGAGGACGGCTCGCGTGCGGACCCCGAATTCCTCGTCGACCTTGCGGAAGCGGGCCACGAGGCCGGAGCCGACCGGTTCTGTTATGCCGACACCGTCGGCCACGCCAGCCCCGAGCATACCTACGAGATGGTCTCCCAGCTCGCCGAGCTGGGGCCGACCAGCGTCCACACCCACGACGACCTCGGTTTCGGGATGACCAACGCCCACGCGGGGCTCAAAGCCGGAGCCGATTTCGTCCACGGGACGGTCAACGGAATCGGCGAACGCGCGGGCAACGTCGCCATCGAGGAGGTCGCCATCGCCCTCCAGCACAGCTACGGGATCGAGACACTCAACCTCCCCGCCGTCTACGAGCTGGCGACCACCGTCAGCCACAACACGGGCATCCCGCTCGCGCCGAACAAGGCCGTCATCGGGCAGAACACCTTCACCCACGAGAGCGGCATCCACACCGACGGCACACTGAAGGATTCGGCGATGTACGAGCCGTATCCACCCGAAACCGTGGGCCGCGAACGGCGGCTCGTCCTCGGCAAACACGCCGGACGCGCGGGTGTCGAATCCGCACTGGCCGAACACGCAATCGACGTCACCGACGACGAACTCGCCAAAGTCGTCGAGCGCGTCAAATCCCTCGGCGAGCGCGGCAAGCGTGTCACCGACGCCGACCTGCTGGCGATCGCCGAGGACGTCCAGGACCGAGACCGCGAGCGGTTCGTCGAACTGCTGACGCTGACGACCGCCAGCGGCGGCGATGTACCGACTGCGAGCGTCAAACTCCGGGTCGGCGACGACGAGCGCGTCGCCGCCGGGACAGGATCGGGCCCGGTCGACGCCGCGGTCAAGGCCGTCCGTGAGGCCCTCGGCCCGGCCGCGAACGCCGATCTGGATTCGTTCCACGTCGACGCGATCACCGGCGGCACCGACGCCGTCGTCACCGTCGAGGTGGCGATGACCCGCGGCGACCACTCGGTGACGGTTGCGGCCTCCGATTCCGACATCACTCGCGCGTCGGTCGACGCGATGGTCGACGCCCTCGACCGCCTCTTGGCGGCGAAACCGCCCGAGCAGCCGGTTGCCGACGACTGAACGCGTTTTTAAATAGCCAGCAGTGGTGCGGTTTTCAGTGAATCCGCATATATAAATCAGATAAGCCTGTAGCGTCGCTGTGGCGTACATCGTCGAGATCAAACCCTCCGCCCGCAAGCGCAACGGCGACGTCGGCCGGGCGGTCAACCGCGAGGGGTCGACCCGCCGCTTCGAGAGCCGCCGGGCCGCCGAAGCGTGGGCCGACGAGCTGACCGGCGGCGGCCGTGACCATGTCTGGATCAAGGCTGCTCACCCACAGGATCAGTCGACCGTCGACGGCTATCTGGTCTCCCGCAATGCGCGCGGGAAGTTGGAGGCCGCCTTTGATAAAAAGCGGCGTCGACTGCGCGGCGGCGACCACAGCCAGCAACAGGGCCTCGACGACGGCAACGCGTCGCTCGATGTGTGATTGGTAGTTGGTGGCTGTTTATGAGGATATGAGCTGGTCGACGGGATCGAGTGTCGACGTTCAGTATCGCTGAATAATTGAACCGCATCAAGGCGAGATTTGAACCACGGTCGCTCACTAGCGTTCGCTCCCTGATTCAAATCTCTCGACTGCCGTTCACGCCGACACTAGTGGTCCGCGGCGCGATGAAACGCGTCGCTAAGATGTTTGTGTCGGCGAGAAGCGCCGAGGGGGAGATTTGAACTCCCGAGTCCGAATGGACAGTAGATTTCGAATCTACCGCCTTGGCCAGGCTAGGCTACCTCGGCTTGCATCCATACGTGTGGCGTTATCGGGTTAAAAGATTCCGGTCGACGGGGACGCTGTGATGCGATTCCGTCACATATTTTCTAGCCGGTGACTGTCGCCGCAACAGTTATTGGCCTGCCGGAACCGGGTCGGCGACCTGTCCGAGCTGCTCGGCGGTGAGTTCGACGATTCCACCCGACGGGAGCGTGCTCGATCCCGAAACGGGGGTGAACTTCAGGTCGTACTCGTGCCAGTCGCCGATTCGGGCCGTCGGATCCAGGATCTCGGCCTCGCTGAAGCCGGCGTTCGACTCGGTAATAACGACCTTCGAGGAGGTCGACCGCGCCGTCGACCGGGGTTCGAGTTCGAGGTCGTACTGGTGCCAGTCGCCGAACCGCGCGGTGACGTCCAGGATCTCTCCCTCTCGGAAGCCGCCGATCGATTCGTTGAGTTTGAAGGACTGTTGCATCGTATCCGCTGGTAGGCCCCGGAGACGTAAAAAGTATTTTTTGAATGAACAATCGGATAGTTGAATGATCGATCCCTAGATTTCGTAGTATGCCGTAACAAGGCGGCTCGTATCCGAAAACCGTGGTTTAGGGTGCAGTGACGGTCGACTCACTTCACCGTGACGTAGGTGAGGAAGGTCAACGCGATCGTCTGGAGGATACGGAGCGCGGCAACGGCCTGCTGGGCAGTCGGCGCGCCCGCGTACAGCATTCCGCTGCTGAAAAAAAAGTAGATCGCCACGGCGTTCTCGACCAGGAGGACTGCAGCGAAGGCTGCCAGTCCGGCGGTCAGCTCCGAGCCGAACGTCCGGTAGTTTCGGACCCAGACAGTCGTCAGCGCGCCCAGCAGGACGACGTTGACGCCCGAAAACAGGGTTGCGACCGCCATCCACGGCTCCATGAGGCCCAGCATTACATCGCCTCCAGGACCCGTTCGAACTCCTCGCGATGGTGTTCGAAGCGGTCAGTCAGGAAGTAGAGTTTGCCGTAGTCGTCGCCACCGGCTTCGATCACGTCGTGGTCTTGTAACATATCGAGGTGGTGTCTCACGGTGTTGTAGTCGACCTCGAGGCACTCGGCGATCTGGTTGGCGTTTCGCGGCCGCTCGTCGATCGTACGGATGATGCGTGCGCGGTTCTCGCCGCCACGCGTTCCGACGAGCAGATACCAGAGTGCCTTCTCCATCCACTCGACCTGTCGTGTCGGAGTAGTATTAGTTCGGCGATACCGGGAACAGCTCCGCAATCGACGTGAGACTTTTGCGGCCACCTCGCGAGGGAAACAGTATGTACCAGACACTCACCGCCGAGAAGTTCCGCGACCGGCTGGATTCGGGCGAGCCGACGGTCGTCGTCGACACTCGACCGCCGGAGAGCTTCGAGAGTTGGCGGATTGCCGACTCGATCCACTACTTCTACAAACCGTTCCACGAGTTCGATCTCGACGACTTCGAGGGCGAAACCGGGCTCGGTCCCGACGACCCCATCGTGACGATGTGCGCGAAAGGCCAGGCCTCCGACGACCTCGCTTCGGAGTTGGCCGAGGCGGGCTACGAAAACGTCGCAGTCGTCGAAGGTGGGATGCGGGCGTGGAGCGGGGTCTACGATCACGTCCGGATCGAATACGACGAGTTCAGCGTCGTCCAACTCCAGCGCCGCGCCAAGGGTTGTCTGGGCTACGTCATCGCCAGTGGGGGCGAGGCCGCAGTCGTCGACGCCACCCGCCACACCGGGGAGTTCGAGGCCGCTGCCGACGCACTCGACAGCGAGATCGTCGCCGTCTTCGACACCCACGTCCACGCCGACCACATCTCCGGCGGCCGCGACCTCGCCGCCGATCTTGCGGTGCCTTACTACCTCGGTGCGGAAGCGACCGACCGGGGCGTCGACTACGAGTACGACCCCCTCGAGGCCAACGAGGTCGTCTCGATCGGTGGGGTCGACATCAAGGCCCTCGAAACGCCGGGCCACACCTCCGAGATGGTGAGCTACCTCGTCGGCCACGAGGCCGTGTTGACGGGCGATACGGTCTTCGTCGACTCCCTCGGCCGCACCGAACTCCAGTTCGGCGACGGCGATGCGTCGACCGGGGCCGAACTGCTGTATGACTCACTGCACCGAACCCTGTTGGCCGAGCCCGACTCAGTAACCGTCCTGCCGGGACATTTCGCGGTCGACAACGACGGTACGACCCCGATCACGCCGGGCGAGCCGGTCGATACCACCGTCGGCCTGCTCCGGACCGGTCTGGAGCTACTGACAGTCGACCGTGAGACGTTCGTCGACGCGCTTACCGAGCGGCTCCCTGAAAAGCCGCCGAACTACGAGCGAGTGATCGGGATTAATAGGGGCCAAGAGTCAGTCGAGGACGAACTGGAGGCGATCGAACTCGAACTGGGACCGAACCGGTGTGCGGCCGAGGTCGACGCCGACTGAGCTATGTGCCGCCCGCGAGCCAGTCGAGCTCACAGTGGTCGGCCAGCAGTTCCGCGGCCCGGTCGTACGGTGAGGCCGCAGCGGCCTCCTCCTCGGGCCGCTGTCGACAGGCCGAGTCGTACACGCTATTTATAAAGGAATCCCGCAGATCGCTGTTCTCGAAGAGGCCGTGGAGATAGCAGCCGACGACCTCGCCACGCCGGGCTCCGAGTGCCGCGGTCGACTCTCCAGCGCGGCCGAACGGCGTCTCGACCGGCTCGGTCGGCTCGGTAGTGCCCATATGGATCTCATAGCCAGAGACGGGCCCGTCAGCTCCCGTAAACGGCCCCACGCCGTCGAGTTCGAGGGTGGTGTCGACGACCTGTTTTTCCTCGCTGAAGGTCGTTTCGACCGGCAGCAGGCCGATACCGGAGAGCGTCCACTTGCCTTCGGGAACGTCTGTTCCCTCGATATCGGCGTTATAAATTCGTTCGCCGAGGATCTGGTAGCCGCCGCAGAGCCCGACGATGGGGCCATCGAACGCCCGGAGTCGCTCGTCGAAGCCCGCCCTCTGGATCGCCAGCAGATCGTCGACCGTGTTTTTCGTGCCGGGGATCACGACCGCGTCGATACCTTTTAAATCGGCGTCCAGCGGCAAATACGCGACTCGGACGCCCGGCTCGGCGGCCAGCGGTTCGAGGTCGGTGACGTTCGAGGCCCGCGGAAGCCGCGGGACGCCGATCCGTACTGCGTGTTCGGCGTCGACGCCGTCGTCATTGCCGAAGACGGCGCGCTCGTCGGTCGCGGGGAGCGCGAGGCTGTCCTCCTCGGGGAGCCCCGGATCGTCGTACGGGAGGACGCCGAGGACATCGACACCACTTCGGGCTTCGAACTCTTCGAGGCCCGACTCAAGCAGCGAGAGATCGCCGCGGAATTTGGTGATAACGACGCCGCGGACCTGCTGGCGGAGGTCCTCGGGCATGAGTTCGAGCGTGCCCACGAGCGAGGCGAAAACGCCGCCGCGTTCGATGTCGCCCACGAGGACGATCTCGGCACCGGCGAAGCGGGCGGTCTCGACGTTCGCGAGGTCTCGGTCCTGGAGGTTGATTTCGGCGATCGACCCCGCCCCTTCGGCGACGATCACGTCGTATGCGTCGGCGAGCCGACCGTGGGCTGCTTCGGCGGCTTCGCAAGCCTCGTGCCAGTGGTCCTCGTAGTAGCTCCCGGCCGCGAAGTGGCCAACCGCCTGTCCGTCGATGATCAACTGTGACTCGCCGCTTCCCCGTGGTTTGAGCAGGACGGGGTTCTGGTCGGTCGTCGGCGCGATGCGGGCCGCACGGGCTTGGACGTACTGGGAGACACCGATTTCGCCGTATGGCTGGTCGTCGCCGGCTTTTTTAACTGCTGGTGCTCGCGGGACGGCGCGAGCGTTGTTGCTCATGTTCTGAGCTTTAAAAAGGGTGACCGACACGCCGCGGTCCGAGAGGAGTCGGCAGAGCCCGGCGGCAACGGTGCTCTTGCCGACGTGGGAAGCGGTGCCAGCGACGAGGATCGTTCGAGCCATCTCAGTAGTCAGTATTCGGTCCCGCGACGGGCGCGCTGTCCGGCGTCGATGGGATGTTTTTCTTTGCCGATCTGGGTGACGAGATCGGCACTGTCGTACAGGTAGTCGGGTTCAGTGTGGCTCCCCGTAATTACGAGTTCGAGGTCGTCGGGTTTGGTTTCGACCAGTTCCACGACGGCCTCGGGGTCGACGAGTTCCCGGTCGGCCGCATACAGCAGTTCGTCGAGAATCAGCATATGGACGCCGTCTTCGGGTGGCCCGTCGAGATCGAGCGGCGCGGTGAGGTCGGCGTCGGCCGCCGCGGCGACGAGTTCTTCGGCGCGCTCGAAGCCAGCCTCGGCGTCGGTTTGGTGGTCCGTTTCGTCGCTGCCGTCAGCCATCCCATGCCAGCCGTAGTGGCCGGTGTTCTCGTAGGAGAAGCCGGGCATCGCGGCGATGGCGTTGTACTCGCCGCGGACGTCCTCGACGCTGTCGGCACCGCCCTTCATGAACTGGAGCATATGGACCCGGAAGCCATGGCCCGCGGCGCGAAAGCCCATCCCCATCGCGGCGGTCGTCTTCCCTTTACCGTCGCCCCAGAACAGCTGGACGAGGCCGAACTCCTCCGGAGCACTGGGCTCGATGGGTCGAGCCTCGGGGGTGACGCCCTTTCCCGGCGTGCGGCGGTGAGTGGGTGTCTCGTCGGCGGGGTCTGTGTCGGTCATGTTATCCAGTGGTTCGGCTGCAGGGCTATTTTCGTTGTGTTCGGCCCCGGCAAACCACCGACGCGGCGAACGTTCTTACTCTACGACACCCAAAGAGAACTGTGAGCGAGACCGCAGGCACGTCGACGCCCGACCCCGATGCGACCGTGGTCGTCGAAAGCGTCACCAAACAGTACGCCGCTGGAACCACCGTCACCGCCCTCGACGACGTGAGCCTCTCGCTGCCGCGGGGGTCCTACACCGCGATCATGGGCCCCAGCGGCTCTGGTAAAAGCACCCTGTTAAATCTCGTCGGCGGCCTCGACACTCCTTCGGCCGGTCGGGTGACGGTCGACGGCCACGAGGTGTCAGCCGAAAGCGAGGCAGAACGCGCCGCCATTCGAGGGACCGAGATCGGCTTCGTCTTCCAGACGTTCAATCTCATGCCGCGGCTCACGGCGGTCGAAAACGTCGCCTTGCCGCTGGTGTTCGACGGCTGGAGCCGCGCCGAGCGCCGCCAACGCGCCCGCGAACTCCTTGACGACGTTGGGCTTGGCGACCGGCTTGATCACGTCCCCTCGGAACTCAGCGGCGGCCAGCGCCAGCGGGTCGCCATCGCCCGCGCGCTCGCCCCCGATCCGGCGTTGATCCTCGCCGACGAGCCGACCGGCAACGTCGACACCGAGACTGGAGCGACGATCCTGGACATCTTCGACGACCTCCATGCGGCGGGCAACACCATCCTTGTGGTGACCCACGAGCGCCACGTCGCCGAGTGCGCCGAGCGCATCGTCCACGTGGAGGACGGCCACATCCGCAAGGTCGAGGAACTTGGGGAGGAAACCGATGGATAGTCGCGAGTCGCTCCGGATCGCCGTCCGGTCGATCCGCGCCCACAAACTCCGGTCGGCGCTGACGGTGATCGGCGTCGTCATCGGCATCGCATCGGTGATCACCTTCGCCACCTTCGGCGCGAGCGTCCAGGCCGAGATCGTCGGCGACATCGGCGACAGCAGCGCTGGGAACATCTACGTCTTCGGTACGCCCGAGGACGAAGAGGGGTTCGAGCGAGCCTTTCAGCCCGTCTTTACCGAGTCTGATGTCGACCGGCTCGGTGAGATAGAGGGCGTTGAGGCCGTCCTACCGCGCGGCATCGTCCAAGTGGGGTCGGTACGACAGGGCAACGAAACCCTCGCCAGACAGCAGGTGACCGCGACGACGCCCGCCAGCATCACCCCCAACTCGGTCGTCTCGGGGCGGACCTTCACGCCGGGCGAAAACGAGATCGTGGTCAACGAGCGCATGGCCGAATCCTTCTCGCAGAACCTCACCGCGGGGTCGACGCTGACCATGGTACTCCCTGATGGAGAGGAGCGCGAGGTCACCGTCACCGGCGTCGTCAACGGCACCCGCGGCGAACTCCCGGTCGGTCAGTTCGCCCGCCAGCCCCGGATTTATGCGCCGGTCGACCCCTTCTACGAGTCCGTGGTCGAGAGCCCCTCGGCGGGCGTCCGGCAGCGGGCCTACCCGCAGGTGACCGTCGTCGCTGATCCGCGGGGGATCCCCGATACCAAAGCCGCCATCGAGGCGTTCCTCGCTGAGTCTGACGCTCGACAGCTGTCGGCCTCGGACACCGAGTTGGTCGCCCGGTCGGGCAGCGATTTCGTCGACTCGATCAGCGACGTGATCGAGCAGATCACGCGTTTCGTCACCGGGATCGGCGTCATCTCGCTCGTTGTGGGAGCTATCGGCATCGCCAACGTCATGCTGGTCAGCGTCACCGAGCGCACCCGCGAGATCGGGATCATGAAGGCTGTCGGCGCGCGCAACCGTGACGTGATGGGGGTGTTCCTCATCGAGGCCGGACTGCTCGGCACACTCGGCTCGGTGCTGGGCGTCCCGCTAGGGCTGCTGGTCGGCTTCGGGGCGACTCGCTATGCCGATGTCGGCTTCGCGCTCGCAGTAGACTGGATGGTGCTGGCGGTCGTCGTCGGCATCGTCGTCGGCGTCGTCGCCGGGCTGTATCCCGCCTGGCGCGCCGCCCGCGTCGACCCGATCGACGCCCTGCGTCACGAGTAATCCAACACCACGAATGACCACAATCGGTATGTCTCCTGGCCTCGGAGAACGCCCGTGAACGAGTTGGTCGACTGGCTCCGTGGCCGCCCCTACTACGACGGCCAGATCGCCGCCCACCGAACCCTGCCCGCCCGCGAGTCGACCACCACCGATCTCGCTGTCGAAAGCCGCCTCGAATCCGCCCTCGCCGACCGCGGGGTCGACTCTCTTTATAAACACCAAGCCGACGCTATCGAGGCAATCCGCGACGGCGACAACGTCGTGATCGCCACCGAGACCGCCAGCGGCAAATCCCTTGCCTACACCGTCCCGGCCTTCGAGCGGGCGATGGACCACGGCGGTCGTACCCTCTATCTTGGGCCGCAAAACGCTCTCATTGCGGACCAACAGGAGTCGCTGACCGACCTCGCCCGGGGCCTCGGCTTCGGTAGCCGCGTCTCGGTCGACCAGTACACAGGCCGCCTTTCAAAAACGGAAAAACGAGCGGTGCGGGATCGCAGACCAACCGTCGTCCTCTCAAACCCGGATATGCTCCACTACGCGCTGCTGCCGTACGCCGACCGGCTCTGGGAATGGTTCTTTTCATCACTCGAACTCGTGGTGGTCGACGAGGTCCACAGCTATCGTGGCGTCTTCGGCACGCAGGTCGCCCTCGTGCTGCGACGCCTCAACCGGATCTGCGAGCAGTTCGACAGCAGCCCGCAGTTCGTCTGCTGTTCGGCCACCATCGGTAACCCCGTTGAGCACACCAGCCGGATCACCGGCCGCAACGAAGAGACCTTCCGACTGGTCGACGACGACACCAGCGCCCGCGGACCGCGCCACTGGCTGCTGTGGAACCCTCCCGAGTACGGCGACGGCTGGCAGGACCGCGGGTCAGGGAGGCGAAAGTCGAGCCATACCGAGGCCAAGCAGCTGTTTGTCGACCTCGTCTCGCGGGGGTACCAGACGCTCGCGTTCACCCGCGCCAGACAGGCCGCCGAGCAGTACGCCACCGAAAGCAGCCAGGAACTCCGCGAGCGCGGCGAGCGCGATCTCGCTGGTGAGATTCGGGCCTACCAGGCGGCCCTCAAACACGAGACCCGCCGCGAGATCGAAGCCGATCTCCAGTCCGGCGATCTGCGAGGGATCTGGAGCACCAACGCCCTGGAACTCGGCGTCGACGTCGGCGGGCTCGACGCCGTGATCCTGGATGGGTATCCCGGCACCCGAATGTCGGCCAGCCAGCAGGCCGGACGGGCGGGCCGCGGCACCGACCCTGCGCTGGTCGCCTTCGTCGGCGGGGAAGATCAGTTGGACCAGTACCTGATGAAACACCCCGAGGAGTTCTTCGCGGCCGACCCCGAACGGGCGGTCTCCGATCCGGAAAACCGGGAACTACTGCCCCAGCACATCGCCAGCGCGGCGGCCGAAAACTGGCTGTCGACCGACGACGAGGCCGTCTTCGGCGAGGCGTTCCCCGAGATCGTCTCCGAGTTGGAAGCCGAGGGTCGGCTCGAACGCCGCCAGACGAACGACGGTCTCCGGTGGACCTACAGCGGCGACGGCAGCCCCCAACACGAAATGAGCCTCCGGACAGTCGGAGATCGGGAGGTCGACCTCCTGGACGCCCGCTCCAATGACGTGATCGCCACTCTTGGTTTCGACGATGCCCTGCGGGACGCCCACCGCGGGGCGATCTACCACCAGCAGGGCCAGACCTACGAGGCGAGCATCCTGGATCTCGATCGTGATGTAGCCGAACTCCAGCCGACGTGGGCCGACTACTACACGCAGGTGCTCTCGGACAAATCGATCGTGGTCAACGATGATCTGGACGAGAAACCGCTCCCGTACGACGAAGGTAGCGAGGAGCAAGCGACGGTCCACTACGCTGACGTCACCGTCACCGAGCAGATTACCGGCTTCCAGCGCAAGGACCGCAAAACGGGCGACGTGATCGGCGAGGAGGCCCTCGACCTGCCGGAGACGACGCTCCGAACCAAGGCACTCTACTTCACGGTTCCGCCAGCGGTCGAAAGCGACCTTCGAGCCGATCACACTGACGACGAATTCAATGGGGGCATCCACGCTGCCGAACACGGCATGATCTCGCTGTTTCCCTTCCTGTTGCTCTGCGACCGCGGCGACATCGGCGGGATCTCCACGCCCTACCACTCCCACACCGACCGGTCGACCGTGTTCATCTACGACGGCTACCCCGGCGGCGTCGGCCTCACCGAGGCGGGCTTCGAGATCGTCGACGAGCTGATGGGGCGGACGGCCGACCTGATCGACGACTGCGGCTGCGCCGACGGCTGTCCGGCCTGCGTCCAGTCGCCGCAGTGCGGTAACGGTAACGAGCCACTAACGAAGTCCTCGGCTGTGACGCTTTTAAATAGGCTGTCGAACGCCGGGTAGGGTTCGAATGGCTCATTGACGACCGTCACGTGTCGACGGGGCCACAGTATATAGTATATATACCAATAGTTGCTAATTAGTATTACTCATAGTCGGCTTTACATAAAACGCGCGCCGACAGTTATCTATGCGGGTGGCATCGTCGACACGGCACAAATCGTGTACAGTGACGGTCGAACAGAACCGGTACGGGGCGATGACGCTCAGATCGGCAGCAGACCGAACCTACCAGGTTGTCGGTAGCGAGAGTCCGGCAGTCGAAGAGAGGTTGGCCCGACTGCCCGCCGGGAGCGAGGTGACCGTCAGACTCACTCGGGCCCACGGTCGCGGTAACGGTTGGTATGTGGCGGCTGTCGACGCCCCCGAGTTGCCCCACCCGGCAATCGACGAGCCGACGGAAACGGTCGACCGGTCGGAGCCCTCGACCCGGCGGAAGTCACGATGAGCGCCGACCGGGTCGATCCCGATGTCGGAATCAGTCGGCGGCTCCCGAGCAGGGCGACAGTTCGGGAGGGACTGGTCGCGCTGATCTATCTCACCACACTGGTGGTCGGACTCTCGCTGCTGGTCGCCCTCGAACTGGTTGTCCGGCTCTGAACCGACGGCCGTCGGCGTTTCGCTCGGTGAAGAACGCCACCCAGTCGAGCTATGGAGAGCTATATACCACTTATAGTTATTTTTACAACAGATATCACAGTAGTAGCGAACGTATGTCAGACGTGAGGCAGCGACCGGCACGGGACGGCGTCTCACTGCCCGACGAACTCCAGGACCTCCAAATCGGGATCGTGGTCCACGACCCGAAGACGGGAGCGATGCTGGACGCCAACCGACGGCTCGAAGGGCTGTACGGCTACACCGCCGCGGAGTTGCGGGAACTGACCGTCGAGGAAATCAGTGCTAACACCTATTCGTACACCCAGGAGGCCGCCCAGCGCCGGATCTCGGCGGCTGCCGAAGGAACGCCACAGGCCTTCGAGTGGCGGATCAAGCGTGCCGACGGCGAGTTGCGCTGGGTATCGGTCCACCTCACCCGGATCACCATCGACGGTCGAAACCTCGTCCTAGGGGAAGTCACCGATATTACGGAGTACAAACACAACGACCGCCGTGTACGGCTGTTTTACCGTCTGCTTCGGCACAACCTCCGCAACGACCTCAACGTCATTATGGGGTTCGCGAGCCACATCGAGAGCACTGCTAAGACAGAGGCCGCTGAAACCGCCGCCCGAAAGATCGACACCGCGGCGAGTGATCTGTGTCGGGTCGCCGAATCGGTCAAGCAGATCGAGTCGACGATTACCCGCCAGCGGGCCTCCTGGCAGCGCCGTCCGGCGGCCGGTGTCGTGGGCGAAATCGTGGACGGCGTTGAACCCGCCGACGTGGCCGACCACATCGAGATCCAGGAGCGAACCGAGATGTGGATCGCGGTCGACGAGGCCTTCGACCACGCGCTGACCCATGCCATCGAGAACGCGATCGTCCATGCCGACTGCCCCGAGCCGACCGTCGATGTCGTGATCGACGAATCGCCGAACACCGGGCGGGTAGAGATTAGGATCGAAGACGAGGGGCCGCCGATCCCGCGGATGGAGATCGAGGCGCTCGACGAGTACACCGAAACGACAGCCACCTCTCACGGGTCGGGAGTCGGCCTGTTCGTAATGAAGTGGTGTATCGAATCCCTCGGCGGCGAGCTAAAGATCGAGCGCCGCGGCAGCCGGGGAAATACGGTCTACTTCTATCTCCCGCCGAAAGCGCCGCCGAACAGTAGCGCCGACTAGGCGAACGCGTGTGGGACGATAGCGCCGAGTGAGTGATCAAGGGTGGTGCGGCTGTCGACCGGCTCACTCGCGGTTCGACGCCGAACCGGGAGTGGGTGCGGCCTTCTGGAGGGCGGTTTCGGCGATGTTGCCGCCGTAGTCGGCGGTACGCGAGACCGAGTCGACGATCCGGCCGACCAGTTGGGCGCGGGCCGGGTCGAGTTCCCGGAGCAGTTCGTCGATCCCGCGGGCGGTCGCGTCGACGTCGCGGACGCGCTCCCGAACGTCGTTTGCCAGCCGGGTGGACTCCTCGCTGTCGTCGGTAAACAGCGCGTCCATCCCGCCGTCGATGACGGTGACGACCTCCGAATGAAGCTCGTCGATGGCGTCCAGCGCCTCTTCGGGGACCTCCTGTTCAATGTCGAGGGAGATGTGGGCGATCTTGGTCGCGTGGTCGCCGATCCGCTCCAGCTGGCGGGCACTCGAATGGTAGTCGAAACAGACCTCTCGCGGCAGCCCCAGTTCCTCGGTGGCTTTCGGGGTCCGGAGGGTGGCCCGGAAGATCCTGGAGACGACCATCCAGAGCCGGTCGACGTCGTCGTCGCGCTGGATCACGTCCGCGGCCAGATCCCGATCGAGATCCCGCAGCGCAAGCAGGGCGTCTTCCAGCATTGAGGCGGCGATGAGTCGCATCCGGGTGACCGCGTTGTGGATCGAGAGTTCGGAAGAATCCAAGAGGTCACGAATGACGATCTCGCCTTTAGTCTCTTCGAGGACTTCGAGGCCGACGAGACTCTGGGTCGCCTCCCGGATCGTCCGCCGCTGGTCGTTGGTGATCCGGCCGCTTTCGAGCCGGATGATGTCGAAGCCGCTGACGTACATCGTCGTCACCGCGCGAATCAGTTCGGTTCCCTCCAGATTCGTGATATCTAGCGTCCCTTCGGTCCGGTCGTCATCACCGGCCGGTGTCATAAACAGCGAATCGCCCTCGGGGTAGAACTCGACGGTGCTCCCCGCGCTCACCCCGTTGTCGTTGGCCCACGATTTCGGAATCGAGACGGTGTAGGTCGACCCACCGGTCACTTGGACTTTCCGCGTCTCCATACCATACACTCACGAGAGATCAGTGATAAATGTACGCATATATGTAGTTGTGAACTCATCCACATACCCCCGAGATGAGGTTCGAGAGCGTCGAAAAGGCGAATATAATCTATTTTGTAAGAATATCTTCTCCATGACATACTATAACATGGTTAGAACTATATAGATTATGTGCTACTACTGCGGAGTACATATCGAACTGGAGAGAAGTATATATCTAATAGCACTCTTTTTATGCGATCTGCCACCACAAACAGGTGATGAGTTCAAATCGGACGGTCGACGAACCCAACGTGACACGCCGAGCCGCACTGACGAGCATTGCAGGTGCCGGGGCCGTGACCCTCGCTGGCTGTACCTCCGGCGAATCCTCGGATGGCCTGTCGGGTAACCTCCGGGTTTCGGGAAGTAGTACGGTGTACCCGATCGCGACCGCCGTGAGCGAACTGTTCCAAGAGGAAAACTCCGATGTCTCCTTCGACATCAGCCGGGACGGCAGCTCCGGCGGCTTCGAGAACGTGTTCATTCCCGGCGACTCGGATGTCAACAACGCGAGCCGCTCGATCACCGAGGAGGAAGCCCAGCGGTGCCAGGACAACGGCTTCGAGGCGGTCGAGTTCCAGGTCGCACAGGACGCCCTGACTATCGTCGTAAACAACGAAAACAGTTTCCTCGAGTCGATCACCTACGACGAACTCGAACAGATTTGGACACCTGACAACTCCCCCGAACAGTGGTCGGATGTCAACTCCGAGTGGCCCGACGAGCCGATCGACCTCTACGGCCCGGCGTCGACCTCCGGAACGTTCGACTACTTCACCGAGACGATCCTCGGCGAGGCCGGTCGGATCCGTGACGACTTCGAAGGTACCGAGGAGGACGACCAGATCGCCTCCGGTGTCGAGGGCAATCCGTACGCGATGGGCTACCTGCCGTTCGCCTACTACACGAACAACCCCGAAGAGACGACCGCCCTTCCGCTGGCCGAGACCACCGACGGGACGCCGGTCGAACCGAGTCTCGACAACGCGTCGAGCGGCGACTACCCGCTTGCCCGACCGCTGTTCTTCTACGCGAACAGTAACCGACTTGAAGAGCGAGCGGTCCTCCAGGAGTTCGTCCGGTTCTACATCAACCAGACCGACGACACCGAACTCATTGCGAACCAAATCGGCTACGTTCCGGCCTCCGACGAGCTCGTCGACGAGAACCTGAGCACCCTCGAAGAGTACGCTGGCTCCGGCGAGTAGTCCCCGAACTGATTCCGCTATTTATATTCGTCCCAAAATACCACCACAACTCGAATGAGCAACAACCAACCGACGCCGACACTCCAGCGGGACGGCCTTGCAGTCAAAAAGGAGAAACTGTACGGCTATCTCCTCGCAGGCTGCGGCGTGCTGACCCTGCTGGTGACCCTCGGCATCATCCTCTCGTTGTCGGGACAGACGCTGATCTTCTTCAGTGAGGTGTCGTTCGTGTCCTACATCACGGGCACTGACTGGAGCCCGCTGATCGGGGCCGCCGACTACGGCGTCCTCCCACTCATTAGTGGAACACTGATCATCACGTTCGTCTCGGCACTGATCGCCCTCCCGGTCGGTCTGGCCGCGGCGATCTACCTCAGCGAGTACGCCAGCCCGAAAGCCAGATCGATCCTCAAACCCGGCCTCGAAATCCTGGCCGGTGTGCCGACGGTCATCTACGGCTACTTCGCGCTCGTGTACCTCACCCCGCTGTTGGATGGCCCGCTCCCGCTGTCGGTTCCAGTGGTTCCGGCAGGGATTCCCGTTCTTCCGGAGTTTACACTGGTCATCCCCTCGCTGCAGACGTTCAACGTCCTGTCGGCGAGCGTCGTCGTCGGGATCATGATCATCCCGATGGTGTCGTCAATCAGCGAGGACGCCATCAGCGCGGTGCCGGATACGCTCCGCAACGCGGCCTACGGGTTGGGCTCGACCAAGTTCGACGTCTCGACGAAAGTCGTCGTTCCCGCCGCGACCTCGGGGATCGTCTCCTCGTACGTGTTGGCGCTTTCGCGTGCGATCGGTGAGACGATGGCGGTCACCATTGCCGCCGGGATGAGCCCCCGGATGCCGTACTTCCCGGACATCCTCCGGAACCTCGCGGACTCCTCCCAGACCATCACCGCGGCGATGGTCCAGATCGCCGGGGCCGAATCCCGGAGTGGGGCGGTCTTCGAGTCGATGTTCGCCCTCGGAATGACGCTGTTCGTTATTACACTGGTCATGAACCTACTTGCCGAACTCGTTCGCCGACGCTTCCGGGAGGAGTACAGCTAATGGCCGTCGACATGGACGACACCCTGGAAGGCGGCCGCAGCCTCCGGTGGCGGCGGTTCAAAGGCCAACTGTTCGAGGGCCTGCTGGCGGGGTCGACGCTGATCGGACTGGCCGCCCTCGGCGCGCTGTTCGTCTACATCTCGCTGGACGCCCTCGGCCTGACCGCGGCCGCGCCGTCGTGGTATCTGCTCTACTTCGCGACGCTCGTGTTGCCGGTCAGCGCCTACACACTGTACATCCGTCGACGGCCCGCGGTGGCCGCGGTCAACGCCAGGGCGTTCGCCGTCGTCTTCGGGACGCTAGTTCTGAGCCTGCTGGTGTATGCGGTTCCGGCCGCACTCGGACCCCACGATGTGCTTCTATTTCTGCTGTTCGGGACCCTTCCCCCACTGGCAGTGGTCGGACACGCCAAAACGTACGGCGAATCCCACCTGACCGGGCCAGCGATTCCGGTGTCGGTCATCCTCGGTATCGGCGCTGGGTTCCTCCTCTATAGCGTGCTCGCTCCGGTTTTCACGACGCTCATTGACTGGGTGGCCTACCTGTTCATCGTCACCCTCCCGATTGCGCTCGCCGTCGGCGTCCTCGCCGACCGCCGCTGGGGTCGACGAGCCGCCCTCGGGACTGCCGGAGCCGTCGTCGCGGCGGCACTCGCCGGTCTCGGCGGAGCGCTCGCGCTGGGTCAGAACCCCTCGCTGTGGGTCGTCCTCGGCTCTGGCTTCGTCGCTCCCGTCGTCTTCGTCTACGTCGACACCCTCCGTAACGCCGAGTCCGGTCGTATCGGTCTGCTCGGGCCGGTGGTACTCGTCGGTGGGATCGTCCTCGGGGCAACACTGGAATCCCTGCTTGGGATCACCGGTCTCGAAAGCTGGCTGACGCCGACGCTCCTACTGGAGAGCTGGTCGTCCGTCCAGGCCGAGCAGGCTGGTGTCTACCCGCAGATCATCGGCTCGATCATGATCGTCGGCCTGATGGGCTTGCTGTCGTTCCCCGTCGGGATCGGCGCAGCGATCTATCTCGAAGAGTACGCCCCCTCGACCGGCTGGCGCGGGCGGCTGGCGACGGCCCTCGACGTCAACATCTCGAACCTCGCGGGGGTCCCGTCGGTCGTCTACGGGCTGCTCGGATTGGCACTGTTCCGACAGGTGTTCGGCCTCCAGCCGGGAATCCTGCTCGCCGCGGCAGCAACCCTCGGCCTGTTGAGCCTCCCGATCGTCATCGTGGCCGCGCAGGAGGCACTCCGGTCGGTGCCCGACGCCTACCGGCAGGGCTCCTACGGAATGGGTGCCAGCCGGTGGCAGACGCTCAAAAACGTCGTCCTTCCGGAGGCCGTGCCGGGGATTCTCACCGGGACGATCCTCGCACTCGGTCGGGCGATCGGCGAGACGGCCCCGCTGGTGATGATCGGCGTGGCGACGACGCGGTTCTCGCCGCCCGATGGGCTGTTCTCCGGGGCGACGGCGCTCCCGCTCCAGATCTTCGCAGCCGCTGGCAACGCGAAACCGGAGTACCGAACCGGCGTCGTGGCCGCTGCCGCGATCGTCCTGCTGGTGTTGATGCTCATCATGAACGCGACGGCGATCCTCATCCGCAACCGGTACGAGATCAATAGCACAAAGGCTGAGTAAGACTGGCTTTCGACCCTCCGGCAACGGTTCCTGTAGCGAACGTCTCTGATGCGGTCGACCTCTATCTTCTCTGTTCCTCCCCATCTCTGGAGCCTCTCCTGGCTTCTGTACTCCTACTTACCGCTCGGTTCGACCGCCAACGGTCTATATAGTGCTATTGTGAACTCCCCAACAGACTATACCGCTCTTAGCAGTCCCTTTAACACCGCTCGTGGTAGCAGTAGCCGACGAACCGCCCCGTCGGCCCTACTCCCTATGGCAACCCAACAGTCCGACTCACTCATTACGACCGAGGTATCAAGCAGCGAAACCGGCCGGAGCGCCGCCCCCGACACCACCGTCATCTCGTCGACCGATCTCGACGTCTACTACGGGGCCGAGCAGGCGATCACCGACGTCTCGATCGAAATCCCTGAACACAAGGTCACCGCGATCATCGGCCCCTCGGGCTGTGGCAAATCGACTTTTTTGCGATGCCTCAACCGGATGAACGACCAGATCCCTGCCTGCGAGGTCGACGGCGAACTCCGGTTTCACGACACCGATATCTACGGTGAGCAGGTCGATCCCGTCGCCCTCCGGCGAAAGATCGGCATGGTATTCCAGAAACCCAACCCCTTCCCCAAGTCGATCTACGACAACGTTGCCTACGGGCTCCGCGTCCAGGATCAGGAAGTCACCGACGAGATCATCAAGGAGGCCCTCCGCGGGGCGGCGCTGTGGGACGAAGTCGAAGGGAAACTCGACCAGTCGGGGCTCGAACTCTCCGGTGGCCAACAGCAGCGGCTCTGTATCGCCCGCGCTATCGCACCCGATCCGGAGGTTATTCTGATGGACGAACCCGCAAGCGCGCTCGATCCGATCGCGACCGCCAAGGTCGAAGACCTCATCAGCGAGCTGGCCGAGGAGTACACCGTCGTCATCGTGACTCACAATATGCAGCAGGCCGCCCGGATCTCCGACAAAACGGCGGTGTTCCTCACCGGCGGCGAACTCGTGGAGTTCGACGACACCCAGAAGGTCTTCGAGAACCCCGACCACGAGCGCGTCGAGGAGTACATCACCGGCAAGTTCGGGTAGGTCGATGTCCCGCAGCGAGTATCAGGAGCGGCTGGCGTGGCTCAACACCGAGGTCGTCCTGCTTGCCGAGTTGGTCGTCGACCGCTATGAAGAGGCCCTCACCGCAGCCGCGACCGGCGACCGCTGGCTCGCCGACGAGGTGGTCGACGGCGACAGCGAGATCAACGAGCGGTATCTCGAACTCGAACGCCAGTGTACCGACCTGATCGCCCTCCAGCAGCCGGTCGCCTCGGACCTCCGGTTTATCGCGGCCTCGTTTAAGATCATCACCGATCTCGAACGCATCGGCGATCTGGCGACGAACCTCGCAGATCGGACCCAAGCCGGACACGAAGGCATTCATCCCGCCATCGACGTCGAAACCCTCGGCGGCGACGCGGCGGCGATGGTCGAAGCGGCGGTCGAGGCCTACGAAGCGGCCGATCCGGCGGCCTGCCGGGCGGTCGCCGCACGGGACGACCAACTGGATGCCGACTGTGATCGAGCCACCCAGCGGCTCATCCGCTCGCTGCTCTCGGGGACCGACGACGATCGCGAGACCGCCCGGACGGCCGCCTCCCGCGGCCTGCTGACTGTTCGTGATATCGAGCGGGTCGGCGACCACGCGGTCAACATCGCCGCCCGGAGCTTGTATATGATCGATGGCGACGACGCATTGCTGTACTGAGAGTCTGAGTTCGGCAATTCTTGGTGTTTCCACGAGAGTTCGCTACCGACAAATAAATCGAACCGTGTGTACACGCTTGGGTCAATTACGAGAGTTATAAAACAAATCTAGCAGCGAGAAGACCGATAGTCATTATAAAAACCAACACGTAACACAAAAATCTTGAAATGTCTGAGGGTCTGAATCGTGTGCCTGTCCTTCTGAACGTATCAGCTCTCTCGGTTAGACGTCTTGGCAGTATTTCGTCCGAATCGTAGTATGCATCTCCCGTCTCTGTAGGGGTTTGAAAGAACTCTGTAGAATCGAACTCGTCTTCGTCCATAGCCATGAGATCTAACAATAGTTGCATAGAGGCTGCGACGTATACCCGACCTTCATTTTTGAGATCGAACTGATTTCTCGCATACAAAAACACGACAGTCGCCACGACTAATATAAAGACCGTGTATACAGCATCGTACCAAACTGTATCCGGGCCACGTAACTGAATAGGTAACAAAGTTCCAGCAAACAAGACGTACAGAACAACGGCAGCCCAAGCGGATTTCTCTTTGTGCTCGTGATAATCGTTGTAGTGTTCTCTTATAGCCAATAAATATTCTATTGCCTCCTGTTTGGATCCCATGTGTTGTCTATTCAAGTTAACAGACAGTATTCAAATTACCGGGACAGCTGACGGATTCGACAGCCCAATTCTGCCAGACATTTATCGGAGAGAGGACTCACTCTCTCCCCCCTTCATCAACACTGTAATTAAAAATAGGAATCAGAGACTGACCTACCCGTCAACGCTCAGTCGGCGGCTGCCTCGCTCGCTTCCGAATCCTCGCCGTCATCAGCCTCGTCGACTGGCGGCAGTGCTCCCTTGGCGATCTTCGTTCCCCAGTTGCCCGGATACTTCTCGACCTCGACGTCGCCCATCACTTTCGTCTGACAGGAGAGCCGCAGGTCGTAGTTCGGGTGGTGTGGCGGGGCGAGCAGTCGGGCCTTCTCGCGGATACCCACGTCGCTGACCTCGCCGTCGACGGCGACCGCACAGGTGCCACAGGAGGCAAACCCCTTGCAGTTGAACGTCTTCGTCTTCCCGTTGTGCGGCGAGAGCCCGGCCCGTTTGAGCACGTTCCGGAGCGTTTCGCCTTCCTTGCACTCGATTTCCCGGCCGCGAAACGTGACTGTCGGCATACACTGCTATCTGTCGACATGCCTCATAGTCCTATCGCCGTCCTGGAGGGGAGGCGGACGTTTCGAGTGGTGTCGACGCCACGAGTGGGGAGGTCAGTGGGCATATATATTGTCACACCTATGGAAAGATATGAAACAGACACGGCGGCAGTATCTCGCCGCGACGGGTGCAGTGGCGGTCGGAACCGGGCTCGCGGGCTGTCTCGGCGGGGGCGGACCGCCAGCCGCCCAGACCTCCCACAGTTGTGAGCTGACCGAACGCGATGCCGTTAGCGAACTCCCACAGCCTCGTCTCGGTCCCGAAGATACCGCGGTCACGGTCGCCGTCTTCGAGGATTTCGCCTGCCCCCACTGCGCGACGTTTGCGACCGGGGCGTTTAGCACCCTCAAAGACGAGTTCGCCGACGACGACGCGGTCGCCTTCGAACACTACGACTTTCCGATCCCGGTCAGCGACTGGTCGGGACGCGTGGCCAACGCCGCCCGGAGCATCCAGGAGGCCGCCGGCGACGAGGCCTTCTTCGCGTTCAGCGAGGCCGCCTACGCCAGTCAGGACGACTACAGCTGGCAGGTCGTCGGCGATCTCGCCGAGGACGTGGACGTCGACCCCTGTCGGGCCCTGAGCGACGCGACCTACGACACCTACGAGGCGGTGCTTGATGCGAACCGCGAGGAGGGCAGCAACCGGGAGATTCCCGGCACCCCCGCGGTCTTTGTCAACGGCCAACTAACCGACGCGACCGAGGCGGCGATCACGAGCGCGATCGAATCGAACCGGTAACGACTACTCGGCTCCCGACAGCTCGCCGGTCGGCGTCGGAACCGCCCGCAGCGAGCGTGGCGGCACGAGGAAGTTCCCCCGATTTTCGACGAAGATGTAGCGGAAGATCCCGTTTTTGACCCGTGGGTCGATCTCGGGATGGTCGCCGACGAGATCCGTCCCGTTCATCGCCTCCTGGACGGCCTCGAACTCGCTGATCGTCTGCTGATAGGATGGGAAATGGAGGCTGGCATTCTCGTTGTCGGTCGACTCGACGTGGCGGCGCAGGGTCCGAACGTTCCCCTCGTCGTCACGGTTGCCGCGGGCGGCCTTCTCGGCGTGGCCGACGAGTCCGAACTCGTCGGCAGTCTCGTCGATCCGCTCGTAGATTTCCTCGGTGATGCCGCTGTTGTCGCCCAGATTGTTTCCGACGCCCTCGACCGCCCCTGACTCGGCGAGCCGCGGGCTGAACAGTTTTTGCACCATGTCGTCGTGGCTGTTTTCGCCGTACCACTTGTCGAGCTGCTGGCGGATCCGGGCGACGTGTTTGGTCGTCCCGCCAGCAAAGGGACCCTCCTGGATCGTCACGGACTCCTCGGTGGCCTGGTTCCCGGCGAATCCGGCCTTGAATCCCATAAAGAGGGGCGACTCCTCGGGGACGGGGCCGTCTTCGGGAATCCCGCCGACGCCCTGATTCGCTGCGGGGAGTCCCGGCCCGATGAACCCGGTTCGGCGGTCGTCGACCGCGAACACAGCGCCGAGTCGCCCCTCGACCTCGACGCCGTTGAGCGTCTCGCCCGTTCCAAACAGCGTCTCTTCGATCCGCATGAGCGCATCCGAACGATCCGAGGCGAGATGCAGCAGGGCATCCTGTTCGTCGAGGGTGGGTGTGTCGACCGGCGTGAGTCGGGTGGGCGGCGGGAGGTCGACTGAGTCGGGCAGCGACGCCTCGAAGCGATCGAAGTAGGCCGGCGAATAGCCGAGATCGAAGACCACGCCGTGGTTGCTCCATTCGAAGGCGCGTTCGATGGTTCGGAGCGCGGCTGCCAGCGTTTCGCGGTCGGCGGCAGTCGGGATGCCGTCGCCGGATTCGCCGTCGTAATTTAGGTATAAAAAGAGGTGCTGTTCGGGGAGGACGACGTTGCCGCCGTCGTCGCTTGCGAGGCTGTCGTTCCACGCGAACTGTCGGTCCGGAAGGCTCGCCGGATCGTCGACGCCCTGCGGGATCGGCTCGTCGCCGAACCGGTCGAGACAGGCCGACAGCGCCGAGGCGCCGCCGACTGCGAGGGCGGCCTTGAGGAACCGTCGACGTGAGGCGTTCGGTCCTGGAAGCTCCATACTCTCCGTAGCCGATCACCGTGCAAATGGGTTGCTGTCGTACGCTACCCGATAGTCACTCTCCGCTTATTTATTGGAGGTTGATGTTCTTGGAAACGGACAATTAAGTAGCCAAACAACGTCGATCCTCACAGAAGACGCGAAACGACTGGCGACAGTTCTCGGAACAGCTATCGAAGCCGAGCTGTAAATCGCCACGCGCTGCAACTGTTTTGTTCCTTCCCATGAAGCAAACACAACAAATCGAAATCATTGCGGTGATCGCAGTTTACTTTATTAGCTTCTTTACTGTTATTGGGCCGTTGATTGGATCGATCACGGGGTTCGAAACGTCAGCGTTCACCGTGGCCTCACTGCGTGGAGAGCTGATCTGGCAGGTGCTAACAACCCCACAGGGATGGCTGTTGATTATTGGCTTCTTCCCGACAGTGCTCGGCTATATGATCCTCCGTGCTCGGCTCGCCGCCACTCCGGTCGCGGCCTACTGGAGCGAGTGAACAGCCCTCCCGTCTGGCTTCGTTGCTTGAACGTCTGGACGGTGTCGACTACGTGCCGTCCCGGTTGGCCCTGACCCCGAGGAGTAAGTAATAGAGGATCCACCCGAGTGGAAGCGCCAGCCCAACGGCGAGCGTCGTGGAGATATCAGTCGACAGGCCACTGCTCCGGAGAAGATACACCGTCACTACCGTCGGCACAAAAAGCACGATGCTACTGATCACGACAACAGGCACATACACGTTCTGGTACCACAGCCCGCGATGTCGGCTCCGGTCGGCCTGTAGTCGACGGCCAGATGCATAGTATTGCGTAAGCTTCCCGAGCATTGTATCAGTTGGCAAGAATAATCTCTCTTGCAGTATGTTAAATGCAGATGTGATTACTGTGCAACAACACGTGGCCACTGGTCAGCGGAATAGCCTACACAGAATATTAGTTCGGGGGGTCCCAGCTGTTTCGTTTACCACCGATCTCCCCGAGGCGTGTGCGGTTCACGTTGGATTCTGATCACCGCACGGCCCCGCAGTTCGATGACCGACACGATCACAAATTGGAACGGATTCTGTACTAATATTCAACCTTCATTGATTTTATATATTCACATCTGGATATAGTATCAAATCAATGGGTTGGCAGATGACACCGTTCACAGTGCCGCTGGCACTGACCGCACTGCTCACGCTGGCGATCATCGTGCCAGTGTATCGGAACCGGGGGAAGCGTGCCGCAGTGCCGTTGCTGGTATACATGCTGTTCGCCTCGATATACGGAATCGGCACTGGGATCCGACTGTCAGCCACCACGCTCGATGCCAAACTGTTCTGGAATATGATTACACAGATCGGGCGGGCGGGGGCACCGATTGCGCTGTTTCTGCTGGCGGCGTCGTTTACTGACCGTCGACAGTGGTTTCGGCGGCGTCGACTCGCGGCTCTCACGACTATCTGGGCGATTCAGGTCATCTGGCCGTCACTCAACCCGGGCAACACGGCATTCGAGGCGACGACGCTCGTCACCAGAGACGGGATGGCGTTTCTCAACGTGGAGTTCGGACCGTTCGTTCCCTTCACTATCGCCACCTCCTACCTGTTTCTGATCGTGGGGACCTACTGGCTGCTGTCGGCCTACTGGGAGGCTCGTGGCAGTGATCGTGTGTACACCAAACAGATCGGGCTCGTCATTCTCGCCGTCCTGATCCCGTGGGGGACGAACGCGCTGACTAATTTCGGTGTGACCGTGGCCGACTACTCGCCGTTCGGCTACGCGGCGGCGAGTTTGCTGATCGCGACGGCACTGTTTCGGTACCGCCTGCTTGATATCCTCCCGATTGCCCGCGGAACGGTCGTCGAGAGCATGGAAAACGCCGTCTTCGTCCTCGACGACGACCAGCAGATCGTCGATGTCAACCCACAGGCACGCGAGACGATCGCCGACGGGACCGACGAGCTGGTCGGTCGGCAGTTCGACGACGTGTTCGCAGCGTCTCCGACAATCGTTGAGGCGGTCGCTGAGACGGCCGAGACGAGACAACAGCTCTCGATCACCGAAGACGGCGAACCGTGTCACTACGAGGTGACGATCTCGCCGATCGAGGATTCGTTCGACAACGAAATCGGCCGGACGGTCGTGTTTAACGACATCACCAGACAGATCGAACGGGAACAGGATCTGGACCTGATGCGACAGGTGCTCTCGCGGGTCCTCCGCCACAATATCCGCAACGAACTGCAGGTCGTCCAGGGGAGTACCGCAATGTTGTCGTCGGAGTTGGAGGGCCGACACCGAGAGATCGCACGGAAAGCACAGGCTGGAGCCGAAGACCTCGTCTCGCTCAGCAACAAAGCACGCGGAATCGAGGAACTCGTCGAAGCGGATCACAGTGCCACGCAGGTCGACCTCGTCATCATGCTACAGGACGCCGTCGAGAGCTCCCGCGGGGAGTTTCCCGATGTCTCGTTCACCACCGATCTCCCCGAGACGTGTGAGGTTCGCGTGATTCCGGCCATCCATCTCGCCATCGAGAACCTGATCGAGAACGCGGCCGAGCATAATACGGCAGCAACACCGACGGTCGATGTCACCCTCACCAAAACCGACGACGATGTCACGGTCACGATCAGCGACAACGGACCGGGGATTCCGACCCATGAACTCGCCGTCTTGAACAACGGGGCGGAGACGGATCTCGAACACGGCAGCGGACTCGGGCTCTGGATCGTCAACTGGGTGGTCGATGCTTCGATGGCGTCGATCGAGTACGACACCAACATGAACGGGACCGATGTCATGGTAACAATTCCCAACTAATTCCCGATCCACCGCGACACCTCGAAGGGAGGACGAAGCCCAGTGCTCAAGCGGTGTGGACGGCAGTGTCTCATCGAGATCGCGCGGGAGTTGTCGCCCCGGAGCAGGCTGCGTCGACTCTGTTGGGTCAGTGCGAGGCGACGACTACTGGCTCGACGGAACCTTCAGAGCACCGAGAAGCAGAAAATACAGCAGCCATCCGGCTGGCAACAGAACGGCAACCGTGACTGTCGAGACAGACGCTCGAAAGCCGAACCCCCGCACCAGCAACACCAGTCCAACTGCTGGCGGTAGCAACAGAACGGAAATAACTGAGACGGCAGGAATATACACACCCTGATGCCACGGTCCGCTGTGTCTGTGGCGCTCCGACTGGATTCGGCGGCCAGCACGATATCGGTCCCATAATTCATCGAGGAGCCACATTCGGAGTTGTTGTGTATCGACACAGTCGGTAGCAAACTAATACGTATCGGGAACGGAGCAGGGGTCGACTACCCCTCTGCGTAAACCGATCAGAATCCGTATTAGGCTGAGTAACCAAGGAGAAATATGGATAGACGACGGTTTCTCGCAGCGACGGCGGCAGGGCTCACAGCGACGGCCGCGGGCTGTGTCGAGGCCTTCGAGTCGGCCGCCGAGACGACCTACGGCCGGGAGCCACCGGTGGTCGAGCCCCGGCCCGAGGCGATCTACTGGCCGACCCACACCGAGGCAATGGAGATGGCCGGGATGGGTACCACCAGCGACGGGCGGCGCGTGAGTCTGATGTACACCTTCCCGCACCGCTTTTGGCGCGTCTTTCGCAGCGACGACGGCGGCTACGAGTCGGAGATGTTCGAGGTCGAGGCCGACGACGCGGTCCACCTGATGGCGAACGTCTGGGACGCCGAGAGTGGGGTCGTCCTCCCCGTTTCGAGCGTCGACATCGCCGTGACGGGTGGCAACGATGTCGACGAACGGGAGACGATCTACCCCATGCTTTCCCAGCGGATGGGCTTCCATTACGGCGACAACTACCACCTCGACGGCGACGGCGGCTACACCGCCGCGGTGACTGTCGGCAGTGTCACCGCCGACCGGTTCGGCGACTTCGAGAACCGGCTGGACGCGCCCGAAACGGTCGAGATCGACTTCGAGTACAGCGAGGCGGGCCGGAACAACCTCGAGTTCGAGGAGTACGACCAGGCGGGCGACGAGGGCGCGGTCGACCCGATGGCGATGGGCGGGATGCCAACGGGCACCGCCCGCGAGTTGGGCGGGACGTCGATGGGCGAGGGGGTCGCCGACGACATCCGCTACCGAGCGAGCCTCGTGACGGCCGACCGTTTCGGCACCGATCCGTATCTTGCGGTAACAACGGCGACCCGCTACAACGAGTTCGTCGTCCCGGATATGGGCCTTGATGTGACTGTCGACGACACCAGCGGCGAGACAGTGCTGGCGGAATCGCTGTCTCCAGGACTCGATCCGGAACTCGGCTTCCACTACGGCAACAGTGCGCCCGGCGTGACCGGTGAGGAATCGGTAACCGTCGAGGTGACGACCCCGCCGCAGGTCGCCCGCCACGAGGGCTACGAGACGGCCTTTTTCAAGACGCCGACCCGTACACTGTCGTAGAAGCGACATGGACGGACCAGCGATCGGTCGACTCGGGACGCGCCTCGGGAGCCCCCGGTTTCGGCTGGTGGTCGTTGTCTGGGCCGTGCTGGTCTCCCAAGTGCTGCTGTATCCGGGGCTCGACGGGCTGATCGTCGCCCTCGGCGCGCCGGGCGAGATCAGCGCCGGGATGTGGTTCCTCGTCGCCGAGTTCGGCGCGTTCGTCGCCTTCGCCGTCGTCTGGGGCGCAGCGAGCGACACACTGGGTCGACGCACCCCGCTGGTCGTCGCTGGAGCAGTCGGCGGCGCGGCCAGCTACCTCCTGTTGGCGTCGCTGCCCACACTCGGCGTCGGCTTCCGGGGTGCACTCGCCGTCCGGGTACTCGGCGGCGCGTTCACCATCGGGGCCTTTTCGCTGGGCATTACGATGCTGATGGATCTTTCGGGGGGTAACGGCCGCAATATGGGTGCGGCGGGGATCGCGATCGGGCTCGGAGCCGCTCTGGGCTCGGTCGCTGGTGGCCAACTCTCGGCGATCGATCCTGTCGGTCCGGTGTACGCCGGAGGAGCCGTACTGGCGGCTGCGGGTGTGCTGGCGTCGACGGTCTCCGATACTATCGCCGAGGCCGACGAGACGGCACCGCAGTCAGCAGCCGACCGCCGTGGCCTCGGGGCCGCCATCGAGACGCTTCAGTCGACGCCGTCTCTCGGCGTTCCCTTCGCATTCGGATTTATCGATCGGCTGACGGCGGGCTTTTTTTCGCTCGTGGGCGTGTTCTACTTCGGCGACGTGTTCGGACTCGATGCGGCTGGCGTCGGTATCGCACTGGCGCTGTTCTTCTTTCCGTTTGCCCTCCTGCAGTATCCCCTTGGGTCGCTGTCGGACCGGATCGGCCGCTTCGTCCCGGTCGTCGTCGGCTCGATCGGCTACGGCCTGACGATCATCGCTGTCGGGCTGGCTCCGACGGCCGACCTCGCGATGGGACTGATGGCGCTGGTCGGCGTGGCGGGGGCGTTCGTCGCCCCGGCGACGATGGCGCTCGTGACCGATCTGGTCGACCCCGCAGAGCGCGGGGTAGCGATGGGCGGCTTCAACGTTTTCGGCAGTCTTGGCTTCCTGACGGGGTTCCTGATCGGTGGGGTCGTCGGCTCGTCGACCGACTATCTGACTGCCTTTCTCGTGGTCGGCGGGCTGGAGATCGCCATCGCGCTGGTCGCGCTGCCGGCCGTCAAGCGGCTGGCGTCGACGGGCCAAAAGCCAGTGTCGACGGCCGACTGAGACGGAATCTCGGAGCGACTACTCAGTGAACAGGCTGTTCCTTGAGTCGATCCTCGAACTTCTCGCGGACCTTGTCGAGTTTCGGCGGGATGTGGAACGAACAGTACGACTGGGTGGGATTGCGCTCGTAGAAGTCCTGATGTTTGGCCTCGGCCTCGTAGAAGGTCGCAAGCGGTTCGACCTCGGTGACGATATCGTCGTCGTAAACGCCCTCGCGTTCCAGTTCCTGGATGAACGCCTCGGCCTGCTCCTGCTGGTCGTCGCTGTGGGTGAAGATCGCCGACCGGTACTGGGTGCCGACATCCGGCCCCTGGCGGTTGAGTTGGGTCGGGTCGTGGACCGTAAAGAGGACCTCCAGGAGGTCGACGTACTCGACGACATCGGGATCGTACTCGATCTGGACGACCTCGGCGTGGCCCGTGTTGCCGGAACACACCGCCCGATAGCTCGGGTCGGCGGTGTCGCCGCCAGCATAGCCCGACGTTACCTCGCGGACGCCTGCCAGTTCTTTAAATGGGGCTTCGATACACCAGAAACAGCCGCCGCCGAAGGTCGCTTGTGCTGTGGACATACCTCTCATAGGGTGTGGACGGGCTAAGAAGCTACGGACGAGGGGGCCACAAACAGGATACACACCGTGAAACACAGTTATTTAGATACATCTCTCCAAACACGTCTCAGGACCATATATAAAACGGCGCCATCGGTTCGCAGCCATCTGTTTGCTGCTGTTTGCGGCTGTCGGGCGCTGTGTGCTGTCTGCGGAGGCCACTACCGAGCAGGGGTCGGCACGGTACACCGAGCGAGTCAGTAGCCCGACACCGCGTCGACGACCGTCTCCGCGTCGACGACCAGATTGTAGGCTTCCTCGTCGTCGTTCCAGAGGGCTAAGACGTTCTCGAACTCCAGGACCGCCCCGTAGGGAGCCGACTGCAGGTCCCGGTTAAGTCCGGATTCGTTGGTGAGGACGGCGTAGTGGTCGACCTGCTGGCTGCCGTCGCCGACCAGAAACAGGGGGTTGCCGCCGTCGCTCAGGTTGTGGCTGAGTTTCACGGCGAGAAGGTTGATCCGCTCGGTGACGTGGTCCTCCATCGTCGACAGCGGCGCGTGTCGTTTGCGGCTGGCGCGGAACGGGTAGCGACGCTCGCCGTCGGTTCGCAGCAGGCTGTAGGCGAACTGGACGTCGACATTTATAAACGCATCCTGGTCCGCCTTGCCGTCGTCGGCTGACTGACCCTCCTCAAGACGGCGCTGGAACGGTGGGACATCGATATCGTCCCGAACGTCGAACGACCAACCCCGGTCGTCGGGGGCCTTGCCGTCCCAGAGCCGGAGCGTCGGCGCGTAGATCGTCACGTCGCCGTCGGGCGGGGCGACCGCGCGCTCGATCTCCCGAAGCCCGGTGGCGGTTTCGAGATCCGCCGGTTCAAGCGCGAGGACAGTTCCGTCGTCGGCCAACAGGTCGAGGGAGGCGTCGACGACGGCTGTGGGATCGTCGAGTTCGCTGAGCACGTTGCCGAAGCAGATCAGATCGAACTCGTCGGGGCCCGCTTCGTCGACCAGATACGCCTCGATAGTCGTCCGGTGGATCGTCGACCGGAAGTTCAGGCTGGTTTCGGCCAGCATCGATTCGAGTACGTCGGCCGACGCGCTCGGCTCGACGGCGTGGTAGTCGACCAGTGCCGCCTCGGGATCGAGTGCCGTCTCGTCGTCCTCACCGTTTTTAAATAGATAGTCGTGCAGCCCGAGGGCGGGGCCGCCCGAGCCAGCGCCGACATCCAGGACGCGCAGAGTGCGGTCGAGCAGGCCGCGCTCGGTGAGCGTCTCCAGGACGTAGCCGACCGCGGCGTAGTAGTCGGGCAGGTGGTAGATCGCGTAGCCGAGGGCGGCGGTCTCGTCGTACTCGACATCGGCTCCGGCGAAGTAGTCTTCTTTTAATCCCGTGATGCGCTCTCGAAGCGTCTCCCCCGACTCGCCGCGGTGCCAGTTCGCGCCGTAGCGTTCGACTAACTGGTCTTCGAGGGCGAAACTGTAGGCTTCGGGAAATGCCTCGGGGGCCCACTGGCGGTAGTCGACCGGCTCCTCGTCGATCGGCACGAAGGTGCCGTCCTCGCGCTCGACGAGGCCGAGGTCGAAGGCCTCCTCGCGGAGGGTTTGTTTGACGACCGCAGGGTGGGGTTGGCCGTCGATATACTCGCAGATCTCCTCGGGGTCGATCGGCCGGACTGACTGGAGGTACTTCGCGTTGTCGCGGACCGACTGGCGGTCGATCACTGGTGGCGCTCCCGGCCGTCGACGCTCATGTTGTCTTTGGCTGCCTGATACAACTCGGCAAAGGCCTCGTCGTCAGCCTCGGCGATCTCGCGGGCGGCCTCGGCGACATCCGCCGCGCCGTCGAAGGCCGACTGGATCTCGGCGTAGACGCCCGGATCGCCCTCAGTGACAGTCGTCGCCACCGCTTCGAGCTGTGCGGAGACGGGGGTTGCGAACTCCTCGCGGACCGACTCGGCAGCCAGCGCGTAGGCCAAGACGGCGGTATGGGCGCTGGCCTGAACGGTTTCCATCGCCGCGTCGTGTTCTGTGGGCGTCGTCTCGAAGACCGTGTTTCCGGCCGCGGTCATGTCCTCGCGGACCGCCTGCAGTCGGGGACCGTCCTCGTCGGTGACGACCGCGACGTTGCCGGGGACCCGCGGTGGGGCAAAGAGCGGATGAAAACTCGCCCGTTCGAGGTCGGGAGCGTGGGCGTCCATCGCGGCGAGGGGGTCGGCCATCACGCCCGAGACGTCGAAGACCGCCTCGGTTGCCAGTGGGGCGTAGGTGTCGACCGCATCGTCGACCGCCGACATCGGGACGGCGAGACAGACGGCCTCAAAGACCTCATCGGTGGTCGTTGGGACCCGGCGGGCCTGCCGGGCGGCGGCGGCATCGGCGGCGACATCGGAGTCGGCATCGGTGAAGGCGACGTCCGCGTCGACGGTGTCGGCGATCCACCGACCCATCTCCCCGGCACCGACGACGAGTAGCTTCATACCTCGCTTTTCGGTCGGCGTCTCAAAAGGAGTTCGATGAGTTCGGTCACTCGATGGCGTCGAACCGGAGCGATTCGTTGGGGACGGTCTCGCCGTCGTGGTCGATGATCGTCTCGAAGGTGAGCCGAATCGACGACAACTCGACCGGCTCGGTAAACCGGATCTCGAACAGCGGCGTCGGCTCCTGGATGTGGCGGGCTTCGCCGGTCATGTCGACGGCTCGCGCGCGGACGAACCGGCTGCCGACGCCGCCCTCGACGACCTCGAAAAAGCGTTCCAGCGCCCCCGATTCGACGGACTCGATCTCGCCCCCGTCGCAGGCCACGCGGGCAGTGTACTTCTGGACGCCCTCGGGGGCGGCGTCAACGACGACGCTGACCGCCTGCGTCTGCTCGGCTTCAGGTGTCATACCGACACCTCGTGTGCTGGCTTCCTGTTGCTTTCGACTTCAGTGACGAGAGCGCGGCTGACCGACCACGAGAGACGGTTCTGGCAGATATCGAGAACGCCGCGTATCAAGCCGGAGAAACGTACTTACGCGGCAAGCCCGAACAGTCGACAATGCGACTATCCGGCTCCAGTCGACAGGCGGTGCTGCTGATAGCAATCGTCGGAATCGGGCTGGTGGCCGCTGGCGCGGCGACCGGGCTGCCGGGCGTAGCCCAGATGGACCAGCCCTCCGGCGACGAGATCCTTGACGATGTCGAACAGCGATACGACGACGCCGAGACCGTAACCGGAACGGCCGAAGTCACCGTAACCAACGACAGCGAAACGAAGGAGGCGACCGTCGACTTCGCGTTCGAAGAGCCTGACCAATTCAGATTCGTCATCGAGAAAGACGATACGACCTCGGAGGTCGGCTCGAACGGGTCGGTTGTCTGGGCCGTCGGCGAGGAGGAATCCTTTGCGCGTGAAATCCCGGCCGACGGGGAGTATGACGACCACGAGCAGCCGGACGATTTCGTTCCGGATGAGGACGTCGACGCCGAGTTGGTCGACACAACCGAGATCAACGGCGAGGAAGCCTACGTCGTCGAACTGACGCCGACCGACGACGCTGACGAGAAGTTCGAGGACGTCGAGTCGACGGTCTGGGTGTCGACCGAGGACTCGCGGGTGTTGCAGGTCGAGACTACCGACGGGGACAAAGAGACGACCGTCGAGGTGACCGACCAGCAGTTCGACGTGAGTATTCACGAGAGCACCTTCGAACCGCCGGAAGACCGGGTCGAGGTGACGATGACTGAAACCTACGACACCTTCGACGAACTGGAAGCCTCGACCGATCTCGACGTGCCGGCGTACGACGACGGCGAGTTCGAGGAGGCAACCGAGTTCAGTTCCGCCGACGGGCAGGCCGTGATCCAGGAGTACACGACCGACGACGGCGAAGTCCAGCTCATCACCGCGACCGGCGCGGAAGACCGTCTGGGCGATGTTGAGGACGGGGAGAGCGTGACCGTCGACGGTGAGGACGCGACCGCAGTCGAACGCGACGACCGGAGTGTCGTCTTCTGGACCGACGACGAGGTGACGACCGGTGTCGTTGTCGACGGGAGTGTCGACGACGCGATCGAAGTCGCCGAAGAGATCCGTTAAAAGCCCGTTTCAGTGCGTGTGAATCGCTTCGTTTTTCGCGGCCTCAGCGGCCTCAACGAGGTTTTCTGGGAACGTCGGATGAGCATGAAGCGTCGTTGTGATGTCGTCCAGCGAAGCGTCCATCTCTAAGGCGAGGGTCGCCTCCGCGATCGTATCCGAGGCTCGCTCGCCGACGATCCGTACGCCGAGGAGTTGTTCGTCCGCGTCGGCGATCACCTTGAGATAGCCCGCGGTTTTGTCCATCGTCAGCGCACGCCCGGAGGCACTCATCGGCACCTGACCGACCAACACCTCGTCGTACTGCTCGGTCGCTTCGACCTCCGAGAGCCCGACGGTGGCGACCTCCGGATCGGTGTACATCACCGTCGGCATGTACTCGGTGTCGACGGCCCGATCCTCGCCGGCGGCGACCGCGGCGGCGACCTTCCCCTCGTGGTAGGCGACGTGGGCCAAGTACGGCGGCCCGGCGGCGTCGCCGACCGCGAGGATATTGTCGGCGGTCGTTCGGCACTGGTCGTCGACCGCAATGAAGCCGTTCTCGGACAGGTCGACGTCGGTGTTGTCCAATTCCAGTCGGTCGTAGGCCGAGTTCGGTTCCCGGCCAGCGGCGACGACGATGTAGTCGCCCGACAGGCGGAGCTCGTCGCCGTCCTTCTCGGCGAGCAGCTCGGGAGTCCCGTCCTCGGCGTACTCGACGCCTTGGGCCAGCGTCGAGGTGTAGATGTCGTCGCTGTACATCTCGCTTGTCTCCTGGATCGAGTCGACGATCTCCTCTTCGAACTCCGAGAGCACCCGGTCCAGTGCCTCGACGATCTTGACGCGTGCGCCGAACTTCGAGAACTTGGTCACGGCCTCCATCCCGATGTAGCCGCCACCGACGACGACGATCTCGTCGGGAACCTCGTCGACCTGCAGGATCTCCCGCGAGGAGATGACGCGGTCCTGGCTGTATTCGAGGCCGGGGATCTCGATCGGCTGGGAGCCGGTGGCGATGATCGCATGGTCGAAGGCGATGGTTCGGTCGGTGTTGCCGTCGACGTGGATGGTGGTGGAGTCCTCGAACTGAGCGGTTCCTCTTATAAATTCGACGCCGTAGTGCTCCAGACTGTCGAGAACCTGCCCGTCGAGCGTGTCGATCACCTCGTCTTTCCAGTCCTGGATGGCCCCGTAGTCGACGTCGACGGGGCCGGTCTCGACGCCGAGTTCGTTCCAGTGGTCGATGTCCCGCTGGAAGCCAGCGGCGTGGATCAACGCCTTGGCGGGGATACAGCCGTGGTTGAGGCAGACGCCGCCGACCGTTTCGCGTTCGACGAGGACGACATTGAGCCCCTTCTGTGCGCCGCGGATCGCCGCCGTGTAGCCGCCGGGTCCCGCACCGATAACCACGAGGTCCGTGTCAGTGGACATATGCTACCATAGACCCCTGTCCTGATAGCCTTTCTTCAAATTCGTCTGAGTGGTTCGGCTATCGGTAGGAGACTCGTCTCGATGGTCGACTCGGCAGTCGGTGGTCGATTCGGCAGCCGGTGCTCACAGGATGGAACCATCGGCAGAGCCAGTGGCGCGGTCGACACTACGTATGGTAGGACGACTCGCAACTGGGGCCACAGAAGAGTTTGTACTCGACTTCGCCGTCCTCGGTCGCGGTTGCGATGACGCGATTGGTGGGGTAGTCGACGACGCGATCGCTACAGACGGCACACTTCGGGGCGTTTTTTTCCGGGATTGTTGTCTCGGTCATACACTCTCCGATAAGGTGCAAACATAGATGAGCCTGCTGGCCGTGGGCGAATCGTATACACAACCCATCGATCCGATTCGAACCGTCCCTTGTTTTGCCCGTGTAGCTCCACAGATTGGTATGCACACAATCGACTGTTCGACACGGGCGCAGCACGCCCAGAGGACGAACGCCGGTGATGACCGATGATCGTCGGTGAGGCGCGATGAGCGCCGAGATCGAGGGGTGTCGGGCGAACGCAGTCGACGCACTCGCCGAGCGAGCCTACGAGCGGGCGGGCGACGAGTACACCCGCGCCGGCTGGCAGACCCTCGCCGCACCGCGTGAGGGACTGAGCGGGTTCGAACCGGACGAAAAGGGGTGGGTCGGCCGCGGACTGGCCGCCCTCATAGTCGCGGCCGTCGCCTATCGAGTCGCGGGGCGGGCCGACCGGGGGACCCATCGCGGCGTCGAGGGCGTCGCCATTGCACGGGATCTAACCAACACGCTCGCTGAGCCGGTCCAGGAGGCCTGCCTCGCGGAGTTCGTCGGTGACTTCCGGGTCGTCGGTGGGCTGGACGATGCGGCAGCGGCCTACGACGACGCCGCAGCGGCGTATGCGGAGGTCGGCGACGAGATCGACCCGCAGTACTGGGGGACGACGCCGCTGTTCCAAGCCGCGGCGGCACCGATCAAACAGGTCGCCCGGTCGACCGAAAACGGCGAGATCGCGGTTCAGTGGGAGGACCTCCACGGCAGCGACCCCGCCCAACCCGGGGCGTTTCTGGCCCACCGAGCGCGGTACAAGAAACAGCGATTCCCGACGCTCGTCGACCGAGTGGTCGACGACGGCTATCTGGCAGCGCCGCGCGGGACGACCGCATACAACACCGAGCAGTATCAGTGTCCCAACTGCGGGTCGAGCGACGTGAACTGGACCGCCGACAGCATCCTCTGTTTGCGGTGTTCGACGCCGATGGTGGAGTAGTCGACACATGATTTTCAACTGAAAGAGTCAGTTCGAATCGATGATACTGATTCGGTCCGATGATCGGGTATGGACACTGCGACGCTGGCGGTCCCGATCCTGTTTGCGGTCGGTATCGGTGCAGGCATCGTGGCGACACTGGTGATGGACGTCGTCATGGCGCGGCTCCCCGAAGGCGAGACGCCGATGTATATCGCCGCCGGTGTGTTGACAGATCGGCCGCCGGGGGCGGCCCCCGGTCGACTGGCGGCGGTCGTCCACTACGTTGCGGGGCTGCTGACCGGGCCGCTTTTCGTCTGGCTGCTGTTCGCGAGCGAGGGACTGGGTGGCAGTTCCGTCGTGTCGACGCTTGCTGCGGCGGTCGTCTTGTTGGTCCTCATGGTCGGCTTTTTCGCGGTTATCGTCCTCCCGCGGTCACGGGTCGACGACCGTCGGTTCGGCGCGATCAGCCGGGATTGGGCGCTGGCGGCGGCCGCCTATCTCGCCGTGTTGGTCCCGCTGGTCGCCCTCACCGCCCGGCTGATGTGAGGCGGCGCGGTCGGCAGCCCGACAGCCATATCTCACCGCACCGGATCTGGCGGCACTCTACCTCTCGCGTTCACACGGACAACAAAACCGGAACATATCGTGCTACCACCATACTAGTGTGGTAATTCACTTATTGCTAATAATCGTGTACTTATTAACGCATTATGATAACACCAGGCAGCGAACAGATATGGCTGTGGCTCGGGACGGTCGGAATGCTCCTCGGGATGCTGTACTTCATCGCCCGGGGATGGGGGGAAACGGACAGACGCCGACAGGAGTTCTACATTGTGACGATATTTATTACGGCCATTGCGTTCGTGAACTATCTCGCGATGGCGCTCGGCTTCGGGTTGACGACGATCACACTCGGCGGCGAGCAGGTTCCGATATATTGGGCACGGTACACCGACTGGCTGTTCACGACGCCGTTGCTATTGCTTGACCTCGCGCTGCTTGCGGGGGCCACCCGGAACCAGATCTACACGCTCGTCGGCCTCGACGTGCTGATGATCGGCACTGGTGCGATCGCCACGCTGTCGACAGTTGGTATGTTCCTCGGCCCGGTCGGGAACCGCCTCATCTGGTGGGGCGTCTCCACCGGCTTGCTCGTGGTGCTGCTGTACTTCCTGTACGGCGCGCTGGCCGACGAGGCCAAGAAGCTCTCGGCCGACGCCCAGTCGACGTTCAACACGCTGCGAAACCTCATCGTCTTCGTCTGGCTGGTCTACCCAGTCTGGTGGATTCTGGGCACCGAAGGCCTCGGCATGATCAGCCTCTACGGCGAGACGGCCGGGTTCATGGTCCTGGATCTCGTGGCGAAGGTCGGCTTCGGTATCATCCTGCTGTCGAGCCGTGAGGTCCTCGACGCCGCCGGTGCAGCCGTCGGCACCGCACAGTCCGCCGACTAACCACCCGACAAGCGCTGCTGTTGTCGGCTCGTTGCTGACCGTCCGGGGCAACCGTCCCGGGTAGCTTTCATAACATGGACATTCATACACGGAGCACCCCGGGATACCGGAGCACTGACTGCGAGGACCGACGATGAACGGGCCGACGTACTTCCAGTTCCATTTCGCCTTCCTCGTGCCCGCCCTCGCAGGCCTCCTGGCCGCGGCGACGGTGATGCGGAGCCGGACGACCAGACCAACGGTGTGGTCCATCGGGAAGCCCGTCTACTGGAGCGGCGTCGCCGCGATCACACTGGTTGCCGTCGTCTACACGACGCCGTGGGACAACTACCTCATCGCCCGCGGCGTCTGGGGGTACGGCGAGGGCCAGACGTTCGCCCAGATCGGGTTGGCACCCGTCGGCGAGTACGTCTTCTTCGTGCTCCAGCCGATGCTGACCGCGCTGTGGCTTGGCCAACTGACGCTCCGCCACGGCTGGCCCGAGGGTGGGCTTCTTGGCTGGAGGGACGACAGCCGTCGACTCCGGCGAGAGCACCTCCGGCTGCTGCCACGGCTCCTCGGTGGGGGGCTCGCGGTCGCTCTCGGTCTCGGGGGAGTCCTATTGCTCGGCACCGACCGGACGTTCTACCTCGGAGCCATCCTCGCGTGGGCCGCCCCCGTGTTCGCCATCCAGTGGGTCGTCGGTCTCCCGCAGCTGCTGTATCAACGTCGGACGGTCGCTCTCGGAGTTGCGGTGCCGACGCTGTATCTGTGGGCCATCGACCGCATCGCGCTGGCGACCGGGATCTGGCACATCTCGCCGGAGTACACGACCGGCGTCGACCTCTTCGGGCTCCCGGTCGAGGAGGCGCTGTTTTTCCTCGTCACCAACCTCTTCGTCGTGCAGGGGTTGGTGCTGTTCCGGTGGGTCGCCGACCGGTGGTTGTAGGGGTTCTGTTGCAGCCGGGGCTCGTCACTGCTCGAAGAACGCGCCGACGAGCTTTCGCTCGGCGGCCCGGAGATGTTGGTGGTAGGTCGCCCGGCCGATGTCCATCGAGTCGGCGAGGGTGTCGCCGGTGACAGTGCGGTTCTGTTCGTAAAAGCCGCTGACGTGGGCCTTCCGGAGCGCCGTCAACTGCCGCTCGGTGAGTCGGCTCTTGATCTCGCCGACGAAGGCACGTCGTGTCGACGGTGGCTGTTCGACCCGCCGTTGCGAGAGGATCTCCGTCTTCGGATACCGCTCCTGGAGGTACTCGACGATCGCCCGAACGTCGCTCTCGGTGGACAGTTCGAGGTCGAGGCTGCCGATGCCGTCGACGACGTCGATCGAGTCGATTCGGACGCCCCGTTCGGCGAGCAGCCCGGGCAGCGAGTCGTCGGTGACGACGAACTCGAACAGCGTGTTGCAATCGTACTCGGAGAGCGAATCGACCGAGACGATGTTTGCGTAGTCGGCAGCGGCTTCCAGGATCGTATCGGTGCCGACATCGGCTTCGAAGAACAGCAGGACACTGCCGTCGTCACGATACACCGCACCGTTGTAGACCAGCGATGCACCCGTCCGTGCCGAGAGGTCGACGAAGAACAGCCCGGTGTCTCTGGTTTGGATCTCGATCCGTGTCACGCTGTCGCTGGCGATGAGTCGACCGCGTTCGAGGGCGTTGATCGCTGTCGCTGCCGCGCGGCCGATCGCCTTGAGGACGGCCTGCTCGTGAGCGTTGAGTGTTGCCACGTCGGTCGTACACAGCGAGAGGACGCCGTAGGTCGTCTCCCCGTAGCTGAGCGGGATTGCGGCGATCCCTGCGAGGTCGTCGGCGTCAAGCCACGGTGCCTCCGAAGCGAGCGTCGACAGCACTGTCGGGTCGGTAACGGTCTGTGGCTCGCCCGTCTGGTAGGCCGAGACGGCTGGCATCGACTCGTCGGCTGTGAGGTCGATTTCGAGATCGGCGGTCGGGACGGCCCACTCGCCAGCCGACGCCGTCGCCACGAGGCTGTCAATAGACCGATCCGGTACGCCGATCCACGCGAAGTCGTAGGTGTCGGCAGCGGCGATCTGTTCACAGACGGCCTCCTCGACGGTCGACCGGGACTGTGCCTCGACGAGTTCCTCGGTCACGTTCTGTAGCAGGCCGTCGATCCGGAGCAAGAGGTGTCTGAGATCCTCCCGTTCCCGCTTGAGCTGCATCTCGGCTTCCTTGCGGTCGGTGATGTCCATCTGGAATCCGACGAAATGCGACACCTCGCCGTCGGCGTCGTGAACCGGGGCGATGTCGACGCGGTTCCAGAACGGCGTCCCATCCTTCCGGTAGTTCAACAGTTCGACGGAGGCCGACTCACCCGCCTCAACGGCTGCCCGCAGCTCGGCGACGGCCTCGGGGTCCGACTCTTCGCCCTGCAAGAACCGACAGTTCCGACCCACAGCGGCGGTTTTCGAGTAGCCGGTCAGTCGCTCGAAGGCGTCGTTGATGTAGATCATCGGCTCGTCGGGGCGGTCGGCGTCGACGATGGTGACGCCGACCGGCGCTTCGTCGATGGCCCGCTCCTTCAGCCGGAGCTCCTCTGCGACGCCAAGTTCCTCGATGGGCATCCCCCCGGTCTCAGCGGTTGGATCGGGCGACGAGGCAGCCACCGCCGCCAGCACCCGCCCGTGGAGCCGGTCGGCAGCGTCGGGAGTTCCGGCGGGGACGAACTCCGAGACCCCGGCGGCGACAGCATCGCTCGCAACGGAGAGGTCGGCGGCGACGACCACGACTGGGAGTTCAGGGTCGTGAGCGCGGACCCGTTGCAGCACGTCGACCGCGTCGACACCCGCACCGTGAACGGCGACGACGCAGTCGGTGTCGGAGAGCCGCGAGCCGAGTTCGTCACCGCGAGGCGTCACCGTCACGGCGAGTTCGCCGTCGGCTTCGAGACCAGCCAGCGGGTCGCTGGTCCCCCCGGCTTCGATCACGAGCACGCGATGGGGCCGTGTTCCGGTCATCGTTGATGCACTGGTTGTGATAGGTCAGCCAGTCGCATAAACGTGGATGTCGAACAGTCGGCGATCCCCCCAATCGTTCGTCGGGGCAGCCCAGCGCCCAGTTAGCGCCACTCGCGGAGCGGCGGCACGAGATCCAGCGTGTGGTCGATTAAGATGTGAAGACCGTCTCCGAGGAGCTGGGTTAACTAGTCGAACTAAGATCATCTTCTTGAGTACGCATCCTAACCATGACGCGCTTCGTGGCATCGATGACACCATCTGAGATCACGAATATATCAATATTAGCTAGTACGAGTTGCTGCACAAATTCGTATGGATCTCGGCGAGGAATCACAGCAGAGAGTACCCAGAGAATCGAAAATATTGTAAGCAATTTCAATCCAATATTTCCGTTTAGCGATGAGTTCCACAGACTATACCCAACCAATTTGTTATTTTCTCGTGTGTTGATATTCTTTGGCCCGATAATCAACGCTTGATTAAGTACCTCTACAACAAATGTGTTTAATGACAGAAATCGAATATAAAGTAAGACAATTCCAATAGGTATTGCAAGAGTAGCAGGACCACCTAAGAGCACGGTGAAGAAGATTTGGCTAACTGATCCAAGTACCTCCAGCAACCCTCGGGAATATGTGATCCAGAGAACAGTTCCCGTGAGGAAACCAAACGTGAGACCAGCAATTAGCAGTGTTTCTATCAACTTGTACAGCCCTGTTAGAAATTCTTGAACGTCATTAAGAGATGCATATGGGTCGTAATTCATCGCTGAGATTGCGTTTTGATTTGCAAATCTCAACAACTCAGGAGTAGACATCTGGCTAAAGTACTCTTGTGCAGGCGGATATTGGTGAACCGCGGCAGAGTATATTTCTGCAATATCGTAGCTGATGCCTTCGTAGACCTTTAGCGGCAGAATTTTCAGAAGCAATTCATCCCATGTCGGCCAGTTCACGCTTACGACACTTATTCAACAATACATGAAAATTGGGTTCGTTTAGGAAGTCATGGGTGGTCGCTGTGTCGATACGGCAACACGATGATACTGATGTCGTCCCACTACCCACAACCGCATCCAACAACACTTATCCCCGCCTGTCGACTTCCGAAATTCATGAGCGAAATCGCTGTAATCCTCCCGGACGGCACGGAACTGGCCGTTCCGGAGGGGTCGACGCTACAGGACGTGGCCTACGAAATCGGACCGGGACTCGGCGACGACACCGTCGCGGGCAAGATCGAAGGCGAGCTGGTCGACAAAGTCACCCCCGTCTCGGACGGGGACCGCATCGAGATCGTCACCGACCAGAGCGACGAGTACCTCGATGTCCTCCGGCACTCGGCGGCCCACGTCTTCGCCCAAGCGCTGCTGCGGCTCCACGACGACGCCCAACTCACCATCGGTCCGTGGACCGACGAGGGCTTTTACTACGACATCACGAGCGTCGACCTCGACGAGGACGACCTCCAGGACATTGAAAACGAAATGCAGGAGATCGTCGACGAAGACTACGATATCGAGCGCACGACCTACAGCCGCGACGAGGCCGTCGCCAAATACGAGGGCGACAACCCCTACAAACTCGACATCCTGGAGCGCGAGGCCGCCGACGCCGACGAAATTTCCTTCTACGAGCAGGCCGAGTTCGAAGACCTCTGCCGTGGCCCGCACGTCGAGTCGACGGGCCAGATCGGAGCCTTCGAACTCCTCAACATCTCGTCGTCCTACTGGCGCGGCGACGAGGAAAACGACACCCTGACGCGAGTCCACGGCACGGCCTTCGAGAAGAAGTCCCAACTCGAAGAGTTCCTCGATATGCGCGAGGAGGCCAAAGAGCGGGACCACCGCAAACTCGGCCAAGAACTCGATCTCTTCTCGATCCCCACCGTCACGGGGCCGGGCCTCCCACTGTACCACCCCAACGGGAAGGCGATCCTCCGCGAGCTCGAAGCCTTCGGCGAGTCGATGAACGACGAGTACGGCTACGACTACGTCGAGACGCCCCACCTGTTCCGCACCGAACTCTGGAAGCAGTCGGGCCACTACGACAACTACGTCGACGACATGTTCCTGCTCGACGTCAACGACGAGGAGTACGGGCTCAAGCCGATGAACTGCCCCGGCCACGCGACCATCTTCAACGAGAACTCCTGGAGCTACCGCGATCTGCCGGTGCGCTACGCCGAAAACGGGAAGGTCTACCGGAAGGAACAGCGCGGCGAACTCTCCGGCCTCTCGCGGGTCTGGGCCTTTACTATCGACGACGGCCACCTCTTCTGTACCCCCGACCAGATCGAACGCGAGGTCGACGACATCATGGACATGATCTACGAAGTCCTCGAAACCTTCGACCTCGATTACGAGGTCCAACTCGCCACCCGCCCCGAGAAATCAGTCGGCAGCGACGAGATCTGGGACAAGGCCGAATCCCAACTCGAATCGGTCCTCGAAAACTCGAAGATGGACTACGACCTCGAAGCCGGCGACGGCGCGTTCTACGGCCCGAAGATCGACTTCGCATTCAGCGATGCCCTCGGACGCAAGTGGGACGGCCCGACGGTCCAACTGGACTTCAACATGCCCGAGCGGTTCGATCTGACCTACACCGGTGCGGACAACGAGGACCATCGGCCAGTAATGATCCACCGCGCCCTCTATGGGAGCTTCGAGCGCTTCTTCATGGTGCTCATCGAGCACTTCAACGGGAAGTTCCCACTGTGGCTCGCCCCCGAGCAGGTCCGTATCCTCCCGATCAGCGACGACGAACTCGGCTACGCACACCGGCTCAAAAACGACCTGGAGGACAACGACTTCCGCGTCGATATCGAGGATCGCTCCTGGACCCTCGGCCGAAAGATCCGCGAGGCCCAGACCGACCGCGTCCCCTACATGCTGATCGTCGGCGACGACGAGGTCGAAGACGGGACGATTTCGGTTCGGGATCGCAAAGAGCGCGAAGCACAGGACGTCGACCCCGACGACTTCGTCGACCACCTCGTCAACGAGCGCGACGACAAGCGCGAAGAGCCGGATTTTCTCGACGAATCAGCATAGCTGACTCTCCCTTTTTCGGACGGCTGTGAGCGGTTTTGTACGAGGCGAGCACACGGTCGACCATGCAGGGGCTTCGCTGGGTCCAACTGAGCGACGACGAGCGCGACGAGTTTCTCGGCGACGGCGGCACCGGCGTGCTGTCGTTCGCCACCGCCCGAGACGGGCCACCGGTGTCGATCCCCGTCTCCTACGGCTACTTCGCCGACGCCGACAGCATCTACTTTCGACTGTCAGTCCCCGACGACAGCCGCAAGAAATCGCTCGTCGACAACGCGATCTCCTTCGTCGTCCACCGCGAAACCGACGCAGGGTGGCGGAGCGTCGTCGCCACCGGTCGCCTCGAAGCGGTCGACGACGCGCCCTACGAGTCCGCCGCGCTACAGGGATTGTGGGCCGTCGACATTCCCACCGTGGACGTGTTCGAGCGACCACCCTCGGAGATCCCCTACGAGACGTTTCGGCTGATTCCTGACGAACTCACGGGGCGAAAGGAAGTCGGTACCGAAGCGTAGACGACCATCCCCTTTTATTCAAATTCCGTCCGTGCGGATCAGTATGCGCGCTGTTCGCTTTCACGACTACGGTGGCTCTGACGCACTACAGGTAGACGAGATCGACCGCCCTGACCCCGAGGGCCACGAGGTGCTGGTCGAGATCCACGGCGCGGGCGTCAACCCCGTCGACACCTACTTTCGAGAAGGCTCCTACGAACCGTTCGCCCTGCCGATGATCCCCGGTATCGATTTCGCGGGCGGGGTCGCCGCCGTCGGCGAGTACGTCGAGGGGTTCAGCGAGGGCGATCCGGTCTACGGCACGGGGATCGGCAGCCAACATTACGGCGGCTACGCCGAGTTCGCCGCGGTCCCCGAAGATCGGATCGTCAAACTCTCGGAGGGCGTCGACACCGTTGCCGCGGGTGGGGCTGGCGTCGTCGCCGTCACGGCGTGGCGTGCGCTGGTCGACCACGCCGAACTGCAGGTCGGCGACCGGTGTCTGATCCACGGCGGATCGGGCGGCGTCGGCCACGTCGCGGTGCAGTTGGCCGCCGCGGCTGGCGCACAGGTGATTACGACCGCCAGCCCGCAGTATCACGACCAGCTCCACGAATTGGGCGCGGATGTCGTCCTTGACTACCACCGGGACGATCTCGCCGAGGCAGTCGTCGACGCCGCCAACCCAGTCGCCGCGCAGGCCGACGGCGTCGACGTTATCCTGGACCACCGGATGCACGAGTATCTGCAGTTCGACGCCGACGTGGCCGCCACCGGCTGTCGCGTCGTGGGGATCGGTGAAAAAGATCAAACTGTCGGCTTCGATCAGTCGTCGGCCGCCCGCGGGAAGGACCTCAATCTGACGCTGATGAGTATGTTCAACACGCCGGATTTCCGCCCGCGGCTCTCGAAACTGGCGTCGTTGATGGCTGCCGGCGAGATCGATATAAAAATAGCCGAAACCTACGGCCTCGACGAAGCAGGTGAAGCCCAGCGCGCGGTGCTCGAAGACAGCCGTCTCGGAAAGCTCGTGGTCACTCCCTGACCGGGGCGACACCGCGACTCGCCCCACCGATTTATAAATCGAGACGCCGACTGTCAGCATATGACAGTCGAATTTGACTTTAGTGACCGTGTGGCCGTCGTCACTGGTAGCTGTGGCGCGCTTGGAAGCGCCGTCGTCGACGCGTTCGCCGATGCGGGCGCAACCGTCGCCGCCTGCGATATCGTCGACATCGACAGCGAGGACTCGCTGCTCGAACCGCGCGACGGCGTGAGTTTTTATCAGGCCGACTTCACCGACGAGGCCGCCGTCGAAGAGACAATGGAGCAGGTTGTCGACGACCACGGCCGAATCGACTTTCTCTTAAATATCGCCGGAACGTGGCGCGGCGGCGACCCGGTGGAGGAGACTGATGTCGGGCAGTTCGATATGCTGTTCGACGTGAACCTCAAGACGATGTTTCTGGCCTCGAAACACGCGCTGCCCGAACTGCAGGAGACCGAAGGGTCGATCGTCAGCGTCTCGGCGCGGTCGGGGCTGGAAGGCGGCGAGGGCGACGGCCTCTACCGGTCGACCAAGGCGAGCGTCAAGATCATGACCGAAACGATCGCCGAGGAGAACGTGGGGACAGTACGCGCGAACTGTGTGATGCCGAGCGTCCTGGACACGCCGATGAACCGCGAGATGATGACGCCGAAAGACGAATGGGTCGAACCTGCGGAAGTCGCCCGCGTGATGCAGTTCCTCTGTTCGGATGCCGCCGACGTAACCAGCGGTGCGGCGGTCCCCGTCTACGGTGAGGCGTAAAAATGAACAGCGGCGAATCGCGCCTTAGAAGAACGTCGACTGGATGAACTCGTAGTACTCGATGACCGCCAGCGCCAGTGTCACGATCAGGACGGGCGGGACGAAGTATCGGACGACGTTGACCCAGAACGGGCCGACCCAGCTCTCGACGCGGCCCTTCTGGAGTTCGTGTCGAGCATCGGAGGCGTAGACCCAGCCAATAAACAGCGAGAGCAACAGCCCACCGAGGATCAGCAGGATGTTGTTGGCGAACTTGTCGTAGGTGTCGAGGTAGGCAAGGTCGAGGGCGGTCGGAATCCCGAGCGCGAAGATGATCACCGCGAGGATGATCGAGGCACGCACCCGGCTGATCTCGAAGGTGTCGATGGTGAAAGAGACGACGACTTCGAAGATACTGAACGCACTCGACAGCGCCGCGAGCAGCAGCATGAAGAAGAACACGCCACCGAGCACCGTTCCGCCGGGCAGTCCGTTGAACGCCCCGGCGAGGCTAATGAAGATCGCTCCGGCCCCGCCCTCACCCGGTGTGACGCCCTGCGTGAACAGGAACGGGAAGACGACCAGCCCGGCGAGAATGGCAATCCCAGTGTCGATCAGGACGATCAGCCCGCTATCCCGCAGGAGGTTCCGGTCCTCGGCGAGATACGACGAGTAGGTGATCATCACGCCCATCCCCAGCGAGAGGGTGAAAAACGCCTGTCCGGCCGCCGCCGGAAGCACCGAGACAGCGTCGGTCAGCAGCGTCGACGTCTCGGGGTACAGATAGTACTGGTAGGCCTCGGCCGCCCCGCTGAGCGTCGAGCCGTAGATCGCCAACCCGACCAACAGGACGATCACACTCGGGACCATCACTGTCGCAGCCTTTTCGAGGCCGTTACGGACGCCCAGCGCGACGATCCCGGCCACCAGCGCCATGAAGATACCGTGGAACAGGATGGTGGTTGGCCCGGAGGCGGTACTCAGGAAGAACGCCTGTGCCTCGGTGCCGTAACCGCCGGTGAAACTCGCGATCAGGTACTGAATAACCCAGCCACCGACGACACTGTAGTACGACAGGATGATGAATCCGGCCAGCGCGCCGACCGCACCGGCAAACTTCCACTGTGAATGGTTCAGTTCGTCGAACGCGCCGATTGGATTTCTGTTCGACCGTCGACCGATCACGAACTCGACGAGCAACACCGGCAGGCCCACCAGCAGCACCAACAGGAGATACACCACGAGGAACGCGGCCCCGCCCGACTCGCCGGTCAGGAACGGGAACCGCCAGATGTTCCCGAGGCCAACCGCACTCCCGGTTGCTGCGAGGATGAATCCGATGCGTGTCGCCCACGTTTCACGGACACTCATACCGACCGACTGGTTTTCAGTTATATAAACGTGTTTGATGTCGAATATAAATTCACCCACGAAATAATGTCGACACTGAGAATTATGGTGGGATGAGAAGTGTATCGAGCTGAGAGATGTGTCGCGCGGTACGTCAACAAACCTATGCATTCAGAAACGCTTACATATTGTAGCACAAATCATACGGGAAGAGAATGAGTCGGCCCGCTGATGGATTCGTGGTGTTACACGTCGACGACGATCCACAACTGTTGGAGCTCTCTGAGGAGTTTCTCCCACGCGAGGACGACCGGCTGGTCGTCGAGACGACGAGCGACCCGACGGCCGCAGTCGAGCAGATACAGCGGACCGACTACGATGCGGTCATCTCCGACCACCAGATGCCCGGACTCACAGGGTTGGAGCTGCTCGAACGGATCCGGGACCACAGCCACGAACTGCCGGTAATCATGTTTACCGGGAAGGGCCGCGAGGAGGTCGCCAGCGAGGCGCTGAACCTCGGCGCGGATCGATACCTCCAGAAGGGTGGCGATCCCACCGCCCAGTACACCGTTTTAGCCGACGCGGTAGTCCAGGAGATCGAACACGCCAACGCCAAAAGCAGCCTCCAGGAGAACAAAGCGAAGTACGCCGGTGTCTACGAGAACGCGCCGCTGGCGTTCGTCATCTGGGATACGGAGCGGCGGGTCGTCGACTGGAACGAGCGGGCCGAGGCGCTGTTCGGCTGGTCGGCCACCGATGCTCGCGGCACCCAACTCGACGAGTTGGTGCTGTCGCCGGAGGAAGCCGACACCCTTGATGCGCTCGCTCGGCCGCTGTTGGCCGATGGCGAGCCGACCGAGCAGGTGGTGACAAACGTCACCAAAGACGGCCAGCGGGTCGTCTGTCACTGGTACAACACGCCGCTTCGGAACGCCGACGACGAGGTCAAAGAGGTGATGTCGATGATCCTCGATATCACCGGCTCCCGCGAGCGGAAGGCCACGCTCCAGGAGTACGCCACCGCCGTCGAGGCCTCCGACGACTCGATTTATATGCTCGACCCCGACGGGAAGTACGTCTTTGCCAACAGTGAACACCTCACACGGTTGGCGGCCGACGGGAAGATTCAGCGGGCCGCAGAGGAGGCTGTCGTCGGCCGAACCTACGCCTCGATCCACCCGGAATCGGACGTCGAGCGTATCACCGAGATCCTGCGGGAGGTTCCTGCGAGCGGGGCACCGAAAACCGAGGAGTATGCCTTCGAGACCGAAGACCAGTGGTCCTACCGGACCTACAGCCCGGTTTCCGACCCAGCGACCGGCGAGCAGCTCGGCGTCGTCGTCATCTCGAAGGATATCACCCAGCGCAAGCGGATGGAGGAACGCGAGTCGTTCCTCTCGTCGCTGCTGCGTCACGACGTCAAAAACAAGATCCACACCGCTGACGGCTATCTCGACCTCGTCGAGGACGGCGACTGCCCGCCGGAAACGCTAGACCACCTCGAAACGGCAGCCCGGGCGCTGTCGGGCTCGCTCGAACTGATCGAACAGATCTCCACGCTGAGCGAGTTGGCCCAAGAGGAGGTCGGCGTCTGTAACCTCCAGGACATCCTCGATGATGTCGTCGACAGCTACGCCTCCCAGGCCGCCGCCGAGGGCGTCGACCTCAGCTACAACGGCTGCGAGGGGTCGGTCCAGGGCGGCCCGCTGCTCGAAGCGCTGTTCGGGAACCTGATCACCAACGCCCTGAAACACTCGAACGCCGACACCATCAGGGTCGAGTGCCGCCGCGACGGCGAGGCGTACGTGGTCGTCGTCGCCGACGACGGCGACGGCCTGCCGACCGAAACGGCCGCCCAACTGCTCGAAGAGGGCGTCTCGGAGGGCGAATCCGCCGGGACGGGACTCGGACTGTATCTCGTCGACCAGATCGCCGAGAGCTACGGCGGCCACATCGAACTCGGCGATTCCGACGGCGGCGGGCTGCGGGTGGCGGTCCATCTGCAGGCGGCCTGAGCGGAGCTGACTGGTTTGAGGGTCGATAGGTCGTCGACGGAAACGGTCGGGTATGATGTTGCGGAACCCTTTTGATGCCGCTGGTAGTCGATTAGAACCAATGACTGGTGGTGGTCCGCAATGACGATGGACGACCGGATCGAGGAGCTTCGAGCAAAGCGGGAGGCCGCCGCAAAAGGCGGTGGCGAGGACCGCATTGCCAAGCAACACGACAAGGGAAAGATGACCGCCCGCGAGCGGATCGACTACTTCCTCGACGACGGGACGTTCCACGAGTTCGACCAGTTCCGGACCCACCGGAACCACACCTTCGGAATGGAAGAACAGCAGATCGCTACTGATGGTGTGGTCACCGGCTACGGCGAGGTCAACGGTCGCACTGTCTTCGTTTTCGCCCACGACTTCACTGTCTTCGGCGGCTCGCTCGGCGAGGTGTTCGCCGAGAAGATCTGCAAGGTGATGGACAAGGCGATGGAGGTCGGCGCACCGCTGGTCGGTCTCAACGACTCGGCCGGGGCGCGTATCCAGGAGGGCGTCGGCTCGCTGGCCGGCTTCGGCGAGATTTTCCAGCGCAACACCGACGCCAGCGGCGTCATCCCCCAGATCTCGGGGATCATGGGCCCCTGCGCCGGCGGCGCGGTCTACTCCCCGGCGATCACCGATTTCGTGTTCATGGTCAAGGACACAAGCCACATGTTCATCACCGGCCCCGATGTCGTCGAGACCGTCACCGGCGAGCAGGTGAGTTTCGACGAGCTCGGCGGGGCTGTGACCCACGCCTCCACGTCGGGAGCGGCCCACTTCGCCGTCGACAGTGAGGAGGAAGCCCTCGACCAGATCGCCCTCCTCCTTTCCTATCTGCCGCAAAACAACGTCGAGGACCCCCCGCGGGTCGACCCGTGGGACGACCCCGACCGCCGGACCGACGAGCTGGCCGATATCGTCCCCAAAGCGCCCAAAAAACCGTACGACGCGACCAACGTCATCGATGAGGTCGTAGACGAGGGCTCGTTTTTCGAGGTCCACGAAAGCTACGCAAAGAACATCGTCGTCGGCTTCGGCCGCCTCGATGGGCATTCGGTCGGTATCGTCGCCAACCAACCCCGCGTCAACGCGGGCACCCTCGATATCGAGGCGAGCGAGAAGGGCGCGCGGTTCGTCCGGTTCTGTGATGCTTTTAATATCCCCATCGTCACCTTCGAGGACGTTCCTGGCTTCATGCCCGGCACTGATCAGGAGCACGGCGGGATCATTCGCCACGGCGCGAAACTGCTGTACGCCTACTCCGAGGCGACCGTCCCACTGCTGACGGTTATCACGCGCAAAGCCTACGGTGGGGCCTACTGCGTGATGGCCTCGAAACACATCGGCGGCGACGTCAACTACGCGTGGCCGACCGCCGAAATCGCGGTGATGGGGCCGAAGGGCGCGGTCAACATCCTCTATCGGCGCGAACTGGAGGCGGCCGACGACCCCGAGGCCCGCCGCCAGGAGCTCATCGACGAGTACCGCGAGGAGTTCGCCAACCCGTACACCGCTGCCGACCGCGGCTTCCTCGACGACGTGATCGAACCCGGCGAGACACGCGCGCGGCTGATTTCCGACCTCGATATGCTGCTGTCGAAACGCGAGGAGAAACCCTCGAAGAAACACGGTAACATCCCGATCTAACCATGGCCACCGATTCAGCTGCCCTTGACGAGTCCGCCGCGACCGACGCCGAAGCGGGCGACAGCGACACGCCGTCCGTCTCGGCCGACGACCTCGGTGGGCTGGCCGATGCCGACACCGAGGAGGCCGCCGCCATCGCAGTCGCCATCGCGGCCCACCTCCGGGACCGACAGGCAGCTGCCGCGGCTGCTGCGGCGGCCACCGAAGACGACGACGGTGAGAGTCGGCGGAGTTGGGCGTTCGCCGGGCGACTCGAAGCCATCGGCGAGCCCGCCGGGCGACCGCCGAACAACAGTCCAAAAGACGGCTGGACCGCAGCCGATCGCGCTGATCGGTTCTGAGTCAGGGGAGTTGTACATAGTTCTTGCCCTGCTGCTGGGCGCGGACGACCTCGGCGACTCCGGAGTTAACGATTGTCACACCTTCGGTGACCGAACTCGGATCGTGATCGAACAGCGACAGTGAGTTCGAACAGACACTCACCGTGACGCCTGCGTTCAGCATCTTCGTTATTTTGGGTGCATCAGGCGAGGTGGCCAACAGGAACCGCACCGCAGGGCCGTTGACCACGACCTGCATCTCCTCGGGCGGCGTCGACACCGAGTTATCACGGACGAGGTTCTGGAGGTTCCGCAGAGCCATCTGCCAGTCGCTGGCCGTGTCGCTCGTGATGTGAATGACGAGGGCGTGCTGGCTGGTCATTCGGCAGTGGCCGCACGCTGATCGTCGTTCGTTTTTGAATACTCCGCGATGGCGCTGCTGTCGGCCACCCAGCCGTCGGGGTGGTCGTCGTCGACCACCACGGGCACGCCACGCTGGCCAGTCAGGGAGTCGAGTTCATCTCGGTCGTCTCTGGCTTCCGAGACGATGATCTCCTCGTAGCCGACCTCCAGGACGTCGAGGACACGACGGACGCGTTTCGAGTACGGGCAGTCGGGGCGGTCGTAGAGCGTGAGAGCTGCCATACAGGACGGCGTTGCGGTCGATTTCTTATATCCTATTTTCAAACTCCGACTGAAAAGAATGGAAACTCGTTCTAGATTTCCGTCCAGATCAGACCGGTTGGGTCGGCGGCCAGAGCACGGCGGCTCCGAGCGGCCATCGAGTATCAGGCCTGATAATCCGTCCGGACGTTATATTGTTCCACTCCCCGAATCGAACGTATGACAGCGAACAATGGGGCGGTCGCGGATTCTACCGATGATCTCGAAGCGGATCTAGATAGCGTAGCAGATTCGGATGTGGCGTCGTCGCTCGCGTCTCTGTATGACACCTCTGCAGAAATCTCCGAAGGGATCGAGACGATTGCCGATCGGGCCCACGAGCAGTCGAACGGTATGCGGGAGGTCTCGGCGGAGGTCGCCGATCTGAGCGCGGCCGTCGAGGAGATCGCCTCCTCTTCCGAAGAGGTCGCCATCGCCGCCGAGCAGGCCGACGACCGCGCCAGCGAGGGCGAAGACGCGACCGAAGCGGTGGTCGAGGCCATGGAGGAGATCCAGTCGTCGACCGAAGAGGCCATGCAGGAGCTCCGAACCATTCGGGAGGGCGTTGAGGAAATCACCGAGCTGGCCGACGTGATCGACGAGATCGCCGACCAGACCAATCTACTTGCCCTGAATGCCTCGATCGAGGCCGCCAGAGTCGGCGAGGAGGGGGCGGGCTTCGCGGTGGTCGCCGACGAGATCAAATCACTTGCCCAGGAGTCCCGCGAGCAGGCCACCGGGATCGACAGCACCGTCGAGCGGATCACTACCGACGCCGAGCGGGCAGTCCGGCAGCTCGAAACCAGCGTCGACGAGGTCGAAACCGGGATGCAGCGGGCCAACACCGCCCAGTCGAGTCTCGACGAGATCACCGACGCCGTCGGCGAGGTCACCGCGGGCGTCGACGAAGTCGCCGCGGCGACCGACGAACAGGCCAAAAGCGCCACCACGGTCGCCTCGATGGTCGACCAGACGGCGACCAACGCCGACGAGATCGACACCGCCGCCAACCGAATCACCGACTCGGTGAGTTCGCAAGTCCAACGCATCGAACAGCTCCGCGAGCAGGTCGACTGACTCTTTTAAAACCGATACTCGTCGTCATCGCCATCGTCGACCGGGGGCTGTTGGAGCGACACTGACCGCGTGACGACCGCCGGGACGAGGACGGCGACGCCGACGAACGCGCCGAACTGAACGGGGAGGGCGATCTCGGTGAGCGCACCCAAAAAGAAGTAGAGTGTCGCTCCGAGGACGATTGCGGTCCACTGTATCTGCTTGCCTGTGAGCTTCATATGGGGCAGGTCGAGTCGTGATACGTGACTGTTCCGATCCACAGGACGGCTGGCAGCAATCGAGCCAGTAGCTATCAGTATTCGTGAGTATATAGCCGCTAAGCGGCCTCCGTCGACCGATAGAATGAGGTGGCTGATGAGCAAACAGCCCCCTATGTTCAGCAAGGTTCTGGTCGCCAACCGCGGTGAGATCGCGGTTCGCGTGATGCGCGCCTGCGAGGAGCTGGGAGTCCGGACGGTGGCGGTCTACAGCGAGGCCGACAAACACGCCGGTCACGTCCGACAGGCCGACGAGGCCTACAACATCGGCCCCGCACGCGCCGCCGACTCCTACCTCGACCACGAGGCAGTCCTGGATGCCGCCGAAAAGGCCGGGGCCGACGCCATCCACCCCGGCTACGGCTTTCTGGCCGAAAACGCCGAGTTCGCCGCCAAAGTCGACGACCATGGCTTCACCTGGATCGGTCCCGACGCCGATGCGATGGAGGCCCTCGGCGAGAAAACCAAGGCCCGATCGCTGATGCAGGACGCCGACGTGCCGGTGGTCCCCGGCACGACCGAACCGGTCACCTCCGTCGAGGAGATCACCGCTATCGCCGAGGAGTACGGCTATCCGGTCGCCATCAAGGCCGAGGGCGGCGGCGGCGGCCGCGGCCTGAAGGTCGTCCACAGCGAGGATGAGGTCGAAGAACAGTTCGAGACCGCCCAGCGCGAGGGCGAGGCATACTTCGATAACGATTCGGTCTACGTCGAGAAATATCTCGAAGCCCCTCGTCACATCGAGGTCCAGATCATCGCCGACCACCACGGCAACGTCCGGCACCTCGGCGAGCGTGACTGCTCGCTGCAGCGCCGCCACCAGAAGGTCATTGAGGAAGCTCCCTCCCCTGCCCTCGACAAGAACCTCCGCGAACAGATCGGCGAGGCCGCCAAACGGGGCGTCGACGCCGCTGGCTACACCAACGCCGGAACCGTCGAGTTCCTCGTCGAAGATGGCAACTTCTACTTTATGGAAGTCAACACCCGGATTCAGGTCGAACACACGGTGACAGAACAGATCACCGGCCTCGACATCGTCAAATGGCAGATCCGCATTGCGGCGGGCGAGGAGTTGGGCTTCGCTCAGGACGAGGTGGAGATCGAGGGCCACGCCATGGAGTTCCGGATCAACGCCGAGAACCCCGCGGCGAACTTCGAGCCCGCATCCGGCACGCTTGAGACCTACGATCCGGCAGGCGGGATCGGCGTTCGGATCGACGACGCGATCCGGCAGGGCGACGAGATCGGCGGCGACTACGACTCGATGATCGCCAAACTGATCGTCGAAGCCAGTGACCGAGAGGAGTGTCTCACCCGCTCGGAGCGCGCGCTGGCGGAGTTCGAGATCGACGGCTTCCACACGATCATCCCGTTCCACCGCCTGATGCTGACCGACGAGGCCTTTTCAAAGGGAGAACACACGACCAACTATCTCGACGAGGTCCTGGATCACAGCCGGATCGAGGAGGCCGTCGCCCAGTGGGGGCCGACCGACGACGGCAGCGAGAACGGCGACGACGAGGAGTCGACCGAGCGCGACTTCACCGTCGAAGTCAACGGCAAGCGGTTCGACGTTTCGCTCGAAGAGCGCGGCGCGCCGCCGATCACCGTCGAATCGGGCAACCCCGGCGGGAACAGCGGCGGAATGGCCCGACCCCCGCAGGCTCAGACCGAGGAAGAAGACGACGGCGTCAGTGTCGAAGGCGGTGACACCGTCACCGCCGAGATGCAGGGGACGATCCTCTCGGTCGAGGTCGAGGAGGGCGACGAGGTCTCCCCCGACGATGTGGTCTGCGTCCTGGAGGCGATGAAGATGGAAAACGACGTCGTGACCGAACGCGGCGGCACCGTCACGCAGGTAATGGTCGGCGAAGGTGACAGCGTCGACATGGGTGACGTGCTGGTCGTCCTCGAATAACCGCAGCGTCGACGCGGTCGCAGTACAATTCCTTACTCGCTGTCAGGAATCGGCTCGACGCGGAACACGTAGTCGTCGTAGACGGCCGCAAGGTTGACTGGACTCTCTGCTGCGGTGTGGGTCTCACACAGTTCGACCCGTGCTTCGACGGCCCCGTGGCCGCCTTCCTCCTGATAGCGTTCGAGGACGACGAACGCTGCGGGCTCGCTGCAGTTGCGGCGATAACACGTCGGCAACACGTCGTTATCGTCCTGAGCGGGTTCGGCCTCGTCGGCGCGCTTTCGAGCTTCCTGGAGGTCGCGTTCACGCTGGCGTTTGGCTTCGTCGTGGGCCTGTTTGTCTCGCCCCTGTTTCGTGTCGGCCATACGTCCCATAGAGGAGCGTGACAGATATAATGCTGTGGCCGACCCAGTACCACCATTCCTGAATAGACACTGACGTGTTCACCGTCGATTCGGATTGCAGAACGCTCGGCTTCGATCTCCCCCCGGCTGATAGAGGCCAGGGACGAGAGAGGGCCGACGTGCTGGTCGTCGTCGAATAGCGCGATACTCGCAACAACTGTTTTTCAGGCTGGCCGCGAAACCCCCGCTATGGCCACGATCAAAGACAGCGTCCACGATCACATCGAGATCGAGGGCGTCGCCGAGGCCCTCCTGGACACCCCCACGGTCCAGCGGCTCCGCCATATCAAGCAACTCGGAACCGTCCAACTCGTCTACCCCTCGGCGAACCACACCCGCTTCGAACACAGCCTCGGCGTCTACCACCTCGCCAATCGTGCGCTGGGCGAACTCGGCATCGAGGGCACCCAAGCCGAGCGCATCCGGGCGGCTGCGCTGCTCCACGACGTGGGCCACGGCCCCTTCAGCCACAATATCGAGGAACTCACCCACCGCCACACCGGCAAATACCACGACGACGTCGACGAACTCCTTGCTTCGGGCGAGGTCGGCGAGATCCTTCGGGACCACGACCTCGACCCCGCCCATATCGCTGGCCTCGTGGCTGGCGAGGGCCAGTTCGGCCAACTCGTCTCGGGCGAACTCGACGTCGACCGGATGGACTACCTCGTCCGCGATGCCCACCACACCGGCGTCCCCTACGGCACCATCGACACCGAGCGACTGATTCGGGAGCTCACCTTCGTCGACGGCGAACTCGTGTTGGACGCGGGCAACGTCCAGACCGCCGAAAGTCTCCTGCTTGCTCGCGCCCTGATGAACCCGACCGTCTACATGCATCCAGTCGCCCGAATCAGCAAGGCGATGCTCCGGCGAGCGAGTGAGCGTCTCCTGGACCGGACAGAGATCGACGCCCACCGCCTGCGCCGGATGGACGACCACGACCTGCTTGTCGCCCTCCGGCAGACGCCCGAGACCGAACGGTTCGCCGAGCGGTACGGGAGCCGCCGCCTGCTTAAACGGGCCGTGTGGGCCGAGCTCCAGGACGTCCCCGACTCGCTGCTGGAAGCCGAGCATAGGGAGATTCGTGAGCTGGAGTCGACCATCGCCGACCGCGCGGAGCTGCCGGTCACGGACGTGATCGTCGAGATCCCCGCGGAGCCGACGATACGGGAGTCGACGAGCCGGGTCATTGTCGGCGGCGAGATCAGAAAGCTCAGCGATCAGTCGCCGTTAGTCAGTGCCTTACGGACCGCCCAGCGGGGCCAGTGGCGGCTCGGCGTCTACACGCGCCCGGAGGCGACCGACCGGGTGGGTCAGCTGGCGGCCGACGAACTCGGCCTCGAACTTCCCGATGGACGGATTCGGGAGACGCGCCGCGGGCTCTATGCGAGGCTCGACGAGTTCGAGTAACGAGTCGGGACGGTTCGGGGGTTTCAAGCCGCCCCACCCGAAGGCATCCGTATGAACGTGGAGGGGACCATCCTCGTCGGCCCAGAGTTCGAGCCACGCGAGGGGCGGGTCGTGGTCGAGGACGGCGAGATTCAGGCCATCGAGGAGACCGAAACGGGCTCTAGTTCGATTGTTATTCCGGCATTCGTCAACGCCCACACCCACATTGGCGACTCGATCGCCAAGGAGGCCGGTGGCGGCCTCTCGTTGGACGAACTGGTCGCACCGCCGGACGGACTCAAACACCGCTTGCTCCGCAGCACTGACCGCGAGACGAAGGTAGCGGCCATGGCCCGGACGGTGAAACAGATGGAGGAAACCGGCACCGCGAGCTTCATCGAGTTCCGCGAGGGCGGCGTCGACGGCGTCTCGATGCTGCGGGACGCCCTGGCGCGCCGACAGGTCGACCCCGTGATCCTCGGCCGCGAAACCGAAGCCGCGATGAACGAAAGCGACGGGTTCGGAGCCTCAGGCGCGCGGGACGGTGATTTCGATCAGCTCCGCAATGCGACCCGCCGAGCGGGCAAACTGTTCGGTATCCACGCGGGCGAGCGGGACGCCGCCGATATCCACCCCGCCCTAGATCTCGACCCGGACTTTCTGGTCCATCTGGTCCACGTCGAGGAACTCCATCTCGATCGGATCGAAGACAACGAGGTTCCGGCGGTGGTCTGTCCACGGTCGAATCTCGTCACGAACGTCGGGGTCCCACCCATCCGCCAGCTCGCCGAGCGGACCACCGTCGCACTGGGCACCGACAACGTGATGACAAACAGCCCGTCGATGTTCCGCGAGATGGAGTTCGCCGCCAAACTGACCGACCTCCCCGCTGAAACGATCCTCCGCATGGCGACGCGCAACGGCGCGAAGATCGCCGGGCTGAACTGTGGGGTCATCGAGGAGGGTCGGGACGCCAAACTGCTCGTCCTGGATGGCGATTCGGACAACCTCTCGTATGCCAAGGACGTGGTTCGGGCGGTCGTCCGACGTGCGGGCCACGCCGACATCAAACGCGTCCATCTCTGAGACAGCTATTCGTTTCCGACAGTCGACGAGGACTGACACTCTCCGAAAGTGTAAGAATTATTTTGTGAGTGGCATACCTACCAGATGGTATGGTACAGCGGACGACAGCGGACGAACGACGTTCGCGCGAAGAGATCGAGAACTACCTCCAAACGCTGGCAGCGGCCTTCGGCAACGGCGAGGAGTCGATCAAGATACCGGTCGGCAACAAGACCGTCGACCTCACACCGCCGGAGGATGCGGTCGGGCTGTCGGTCGACGTGGTCGAGCGGTCCTCACGACTCCGCGGGGACTACGAGAAGATCGAACTCGAACTGGCTTGGAAGCGGTAAGGCGGCTCGCGGTCCGAGGTATCGCGTCTCACGGGGGGTTTATTTATCTGGGGCGTTATGGTTCAGATGCAATGGCGCAAGGAACCGTTGATTTCTTCAACGACACAGGCGGCTACGGATTTATCGACACTGACGATGCTGACGACGACGTCTTCTTCCACATGGAAGACGTTGGCGGCCCGGACCTCGAAGAGGGTCAGGACGTCGAGTTCGACATCGAGCAGTCCCCGAAGGGTCCACGAGCGGCCAACGTCACCCGCCTTTAAGGCTGGGTTGACCACTGTGCGATAACGACGCGTCGCGGTATCGACGCAATCCGTTTCTGCGGATTTTCGACCGTTGAGCGACAGCACTCGGTCGACTCCCTCGCAGCGTGACTCATCGCTTGGAGCGACATCTCAGCCTCGCTGAAATAGAGTGATACGGCGGGCGGGCCAACTGTCGGCCATCCTTCCACAATGACAGCGACATCCCAGCGAGGTCATCCCTTTTGAGTATACTCCGGCTACTCGCGATCCCGGTCCGCATCGCCCTCCGGCTGACCGTTTTCTATCTCGTGGTCATCGGCCTCGTCGCAACCGGCGGGTTCGCCGGGATGGGGCCGCTGGCCGACGACCTCGGCGGCCAACCGGTCCCGTTCGTCGGCGCGTCGACCGACGAAATCACGGAGTGGGTCTCCGAAACCGTCGGCGGCTCCACCAGTGAGTTCGACGGCCAGCCAGCCACCCAGAACGCGACCGTTGCCGACGAACAGGCCATCGAGCGGCGAATCCACGAGGAGGTCAACGCCGAACGCGCCGCCGACGGGCTCGACCGACTGTCGACCGACGACGACCTCCAGCGCGTGGCTCGCAACCACAGCGCAGATATGGTCGCCGACGGCTACGTCGGTCACGAGAGCCCCGACGGCGTGACGCCCGCCGACCGGCTCTCGGCGGCGGGCTGTTCGGCTGGTGGCGAGAACGTCGCCCAGTCCTGGATCGACGAACCAGTCGCCGTCGACGGCGAGACGATCGTCGCCGAGGACGAAGAAGCGGTGGCCGCCCATCTGGTCGACCGCTGGATGGCCTCACCGGGCCACCGCGAGAACATCCTCCGGGAGTCGTTCGCCGAAAGCGGGGTCGGCGTGATCGTCACCGAGGACAACCGCGTCTACGCCACCCAGAAGTTCTGCGCGGGCTCGACTGGCGGGATCAGCCTTCCCCTCCGGTACAATCAAATCCGTCTCCCACAATGAGTGTAGTATGAGCACGGATCACGCACAGCGGGCCACCCGATGTCTCGTGGCGAAAGTCGGCCTCGATGGCCACGACCGGGGGGCCCACGTCATCGCCCGTGCGTTTCGGGATGCGGGCTTCGAAGTCATCTACTCGGGACTCCACCGCGCGCCCGAGGAGATCGTCCAGGCGGCGGTCCAGGAGGACGTCGACGTGCTGGGAATCTCGATCCTCTCGGGGGCCCACAACACGCTGATCCCCAAAGTGATCGAGGGGCTCCAGTCGTACGACGCCTTCGAGGACACCCTCATTCTGGTCGGCGGGATCGTCCCCGAGGAAGACAAGACCACCCTCAGAGAGGCAGGCGTCGACGCGATCTTCGGGCCCGGGACCTCGATCGAGGAGACCGTCGAATTCGTCCGCCAGCACGCGGGCAGTGAGTGATTATGGCCGAACTCAGCGGGGCGAACGCCCGACTGTCCGAGTCGCTACTCGACGGCGACCACGCCGCGTTAGCCCGCGTCATCACCAAGATCGAAAACCGCACGCCGGGCTATCGGGAGCTGCTGGCCGCGCTCCACGCCGAAACCGGGCACGCATCGGTCGTCGGCGTGACGGGGAGCCCCGGCACCGGCAAGTCGACGCTGGTCGATGCGCTCACCAAACAGTACCGCGAGGCTGGAGAGACCGTTGGCGTGATTGCGGTCGACCCCTCCTCGCCGTACACCGGCGGCTCGGTGCTCGGCGACCGCATCCGCATGGGGTCGACGGCGGGCGATATGGACGTGTTTGTCCGCTCGATGAGCGCCCGCGGCCGTCTTGGGGGATTGTCGATGGCGACCGCCGACGCGGTCAAAGCCCTCGATGCGTTCGGCAAAGACCGGATCATCGTCGAGACCGTCGGCGCGGGCCAAAACGAGGTCGACATCGTCGAAACCGCCGAAACGGTGGCCGTCGTCGTCCAGCCCGGCTCCGGCGACGACATCCAACTTTTAAAAGCGGGCATCCTCGAAATCGGGGATCTGTTCGTTGTTAATAAGGCCGACAAGGACGAGGCCGCCGGAACGGTCGCCGATCTCGAAACGATGATCCACATGGATGCCTCACCGACTGCGGGGCTGTCGACCGGCCACCACGGCCCCGACACGGCGGAGGCCAACCCCAAAGGGGGCGACACGGGCGACGAAAGCGGCTGGACCCCACCAGTGGTGGAAACCGTCGCCACCACCGGCGAGGGCATCGACGACCTTCGGACGGCACTCGACGATCACCAACAGTATCTCGTCGACTCGGGTGAAGCAGAAGGGCGGCGGCGACAGCGGGCCGAAACCGAAATTAGGCGGCTCCTCCGGACAGACCTCGGCGAGCTCGCCGATCAGGTGCTCGACCGCCACGGGGGCATCGAGAGGCTGTCGGCGTCTGTCGCAACCCGGGAGACCGACCCCTACACGGTCGTCGGGCAGTTGGTCGACCCAATCGAATCGGCGGTCGAGGGGTCGCTCGACGCAGAATCCGAGGCGTCTGAAAAGTAGATGGCGACTACCAGGAGCGTAACCGACGGCTATGAGATCATCGTAGCGGCTTGCTCCCCGTAAACGAGCGCCTGTGGCCAGACGTAGTAGAGGATGCCTGCAAACGCGCCGATCTCCGCGCCTGTCACGAGCACCGTCACGAGGTCGGATTTGCTGCTAGAGACCGGGATGCCGACCGGGAGGTTGTACTCTTGGCTCAACAGCGGGTACCACAGTGCGATTCCGCGGGTGCTGCCGACCACATCCAGGATGTAGTGAGTCGCCACGCCGATCCAGACGTACTGGAGGTTCCCGAAGTAGAGCGGCCACGCCATGAAGACCGCCAACATCGGGAGGTTGTGGAACGTCTTCCGATGTTTCCCGAAGGCGGTGTCGACATCCGGCATCAGCGCGCCGAGCGTAACTGGCACTGAGAGTTTGACGATCATCTCCGCAGTCGCTATGTCCCAGGTCGGCTGAAGGACGGCTCCGAGTCCGATACTCAACAACACCGCGTTCATCACGTGCCCGCGTTTGTTCATTCTCTATGCCGTGAGTATTCGCCCAGCTATGTGTATGTTTCCGACTGGTGACTGACAGCGATGGCGAAAGAAAGAGGGCGGCGGCGTCGAAGGGGTCGGTATGGACTACGAGACGCCGCAGTTCTTTCACGTGATGCAGTATGCGGCCGCAGCCGACGACGACGTGATCGACATGGTCAGCGGCAACCCCGACTGGGAGCCGCCCGCCGCTATCCGTGAGGGGCTGGGCGAGTACGCCGAAGCCGACGCCGAGGAGTTCCAGTATCCGCCGAGCGACGGGCTCGGACCCTTGCGAGAGGAGATCGCCCAGCGCCGCAACGTCGACCCCGACCGCGTGATCGTCACCAACGGCACCGGCGAGGCGAACTACCTTGGGATGGCCCGCGCGCTTGACCGCGATGCTGGCGACGAATGCGTTCTCATCGATCCCGTCTACCCCTACTATCCGGGCAAAGTGTCGATGCTCGACGGCGAGACGCGGCTGGTCGGTGCGGCCCGCGACGGCAGTCTCGATGTCGAGGCGACCTGCGAGGCGATCACCGACGACACTGCACTCGTCGTCCTCAACACGCCGAACAATCCCACCGGCGCGGTGTACGACATCGAGTCAGTCCGGGCGGTCGTCGAGACGGCGGCCGATCACGACGCGCTGGTGGTCGTCGACGAGGTCTACGACCACTTCGACTTTTCAGGAACCTTCGAGAGCGCACTCTCACTCGATGCCGACAACGTGATCGTCACCAGCGGCGTCTCGAAGTCGATGGCGATCACTGGGTTTCGCGTGGGGTACGCCATCTTCCCGCCGGAGTTCGTCGACGGGGCCAAAACCCGGCATATGTTGGTCAACGTAACCGGGAGCCGACCGGCCCAACAGGCGGTATACACCGCCTATCGCAACACAGGCCCCGGCTACTATCAGGAGGCACGCGAGCGACTCACCGAGCGCGTCGATGCGTTCACCGCGGCGCTCGACGAGGCCGGGGCGGAGTACACGACACCCGACGGAGCCTTTTATGTACTGGCGCGATTCGACGACTTTCCGGGCACGATGGCCAACGTGAAGACGCTGATCGACGAGGCGGGTGTGGCGGGGATGCCGGGGTCGACATTTGGGACCGCCCGCGACGACTGGCTCCGCTTTGCGCTCGTCACACCGCGGGTGACCGAGGCCGCCGAGCGGCTGGCCGACTACTTCGAGGCGCGGTAAGGCGGTAGTCGACCGACGGCTACACAAGCCCCGGCGGTCTCCCCTCCCGTATGAGCGAGATCGATGTCGAGGCCGTCGACGAGGTCGAAGGCGAGGAGTCGGAGGCCGACCATCCGACCGACGGGCCACAGCCCGTCGAGGTAACGGCGACCGAGACCGACCTTCCGGCCGGTGTCGACGCCCCCGAGTATGTGCTGTACGGCGGGAAGGGCGGCGTCGGCAAGACGACGATGGCCGCCGCGACCGCGCTGTCGAGCGCCGCCGGCGGGGCTGCGACGCTCGTCGTCTCGACTGATCCGGCCCACTCGCTGTCGGACACGCTCGAAACGCGGATTCCGGCGACACCGACCCGGATTCGCGAGGAAATCCCGCTGTGGGCCGCCGAGATCGACCCCGACGAGGCAATGGGCGAAGGGATGTTCGGCACCGACGAGGACCCCCTCGGCGGGATGGGCGAGATGGGCGATCAACTCGGCCCCATGGGCGATATGCTCGGCGGCGACGAGGGTGACGGGGGCATGGGCGGGCTGGCTGGAATGATGGGGATGGGCGGCTCGATGCCCGGCGCGGACGAGGCGGTGGCGATGCGCCAACTGCTCGAATATCTCGACGATCCACGCTTCGACCGGGTGATCGTCGATACCGCACCGACCGGCCACACCTTGCGACTCCTGGAACTCCCGGAACTGATGGATTCGATGGTCGGCCGCGTGATGAAGATGCGCCAGCGAATGCAGGGAATGTTCGACGGGCTCAAGGGGATGTTCGGCGGCGGCAGCGACAACCCCGATCCGTCGGCCGATCTCGACCAACTCCGGGAGCGCATCGAACGGCTCCGTGGCGTGCTTCGTGACCCCGACCAGACCGACTTCCGCGTGGTGATGATCCCCGAAGAGATGAGCGTCGTCGAATCCGAGCGACTGGTCGACCAACTGGGGGCCTTCGAGATTCCGGTCCAGACACTGGTGGTAAATCGGGTGATGGAGGATCTCGCCGACATTACCGACCGGGAGGTCGATCCCGACTGGATCGTCACGCCGAACCTGGAGGACTGTGAGTTCTGCCAGCGGCGGTGGCAGGTCCAGCAGAACGCGCTCCAGGAGTCGACTGACCTGTTCCGCAACCGGGACGTAAAACGGGTCCCGCTGTTGGCCGACGAGGTTCGCGGCGAGGCCGCCCTCAGAGTCGTCGCCGCCTGTTTAGCTTAAAAAGGAACCGCTACGTGAACCGGCGGACCAGCGACCAGAGCTGATCGCGGAGCGTGTCGGGGATAAATCGTGCGAGGACACTGACGCGGGCGACGGTGCCGACCGGAACGCGGGCGACCGGCTTGGTCGCGCTGGCGGCGTTGAGTATGTCTTCGGCCACTCGCTGGGGCGGGACCGAACCGGGACCGTCGCCGCCGATGGCTTCGGTGTCGTCGAACAGGCTATAAAAGTCGTCGTAGGCCTCGCTGCGGTCGTTGCCGTTGGTCTCGTCTGCGGCACGGTCGCTGAAGTTGGTCTGGACCGGACCGGGTTCGACCACGACGACATCGATCCCGAACTGGTCGACCTCCGCGCGAAGCGAATCGGACATCGCTTCGAGGGCGAACTTCGAGCCGCAGTAGGTGCTGCCGCCGGGGAAGGCGACCCGCCCGGCGACAGAAGAGACGTTGATGATCGTTCCGTCCTCTTCCCGGCGCATATGCGGCAGGACGGCCCGAATCAGTCGGTGAGGGCCGTAGACGTTGACCTCGTACTGTTTTTCGACCTGTTCGACCGGCACGTCTTCGAGGGGGCCGAACTGGCCGAAGCCAGCGTTGTTGACCAGACAGCCGATTGCACCCTCCTCGTCGAGAATCCGGTCGACCACGCGGTCGATGTCGTCCTGGTCGGTCACGTCGAGGCGGTCGGTCTTGCAGCCAGCCTCGCCGAGCGTCTCGATGTCGGCCGGATCGCGGGCGGTCGCATACACCGTCCACCCCTCGTCGGCGAATGCCAACGCGGTCGCCCGCCCGATGCCGGACGAACAGCCAGTAATGAGTACCGTCTTCGGTTGCACATGCTCTCTTCTGGCCGGTGGGTGATAATTATGCGGCATCTTCCGGCCGATGTCATTCCACCCAGAATATTCACCGACTACAGACATTTATATACTATTTATGCCCCGTTAGCCATCGACTACCGACGACTTCACCTCATCGGCATAGCTGTCGGCCAACCGCGTCGGCTCCGGGAGTTTGTAGCCGCCGCCGAGGGCGGCCACGAGGTCGACGGCCGTCTCGGCACTCACCCGATGGCCCGGACTCACGTAGAGGGGATTTATATACTGATTGCCGGAATCGCACTGTCTCGACTGGTAGGCGTAGCCGATAGTCGTCCTCGGCGGACAGTCAACCGCGTCGGTCGACTCGATCGGGGTGCGCCACCCCTCGGGGCGGTCGTCGACCGACTCGCGGGGCGCGCCACACAGCAGGTTCTTGGCGATCCCGATACTCGGGAGATCGAAGACGACGCCCATGTGTGTCGCCAGCCCTGCCTGCCGGAAGTGGATGCGGCCGCTGCCGTCGAAGCAGGCGAGATCTGGCTCGCAGTCGAGGGTTCCGAACGCCTCGACGATCGCCTCGCCCTCCCGAAACGAGAGCAGGCCAGGAATGTACGGGACCGACAGCTCGGTGACCGCGTGGGTGCGTTCGATCACCTCGCCGTCCTGGAGGGCGACGATCGCGCTGATCGCGGTGTCGTTTATAAACGATTGGTCGATGCCCGCGACAATCGGTGGCTCGTCTTCGAGGTCGGCCTCGACAGTCAGCGTCGACTGTCCTGATTCGACTGAAATCGCCGAAGAGTCCGTGAGTAGAGCCGAATCAAACCCGAGTCGATCAGTGAATTCGGCCTCAGCGGCGACCTCCCGCTGGAGGGTCTCCATCTCCGTCCGCGAGAGCGAGGAGTCAGGGACGAAATCAGGGCGAATCGGCCCCATCGGTCAGAACCGACCGCGACCGGGGCCGCCCATGCCGCCGCCCGGGCCACCGCCGCCGAGTCGGAAGCGATTTTGGGTACGGATGTTCTGGGTGCGTTTGATATACTGACCGTAGGCGAGGCCGACGGCGAGGCCGACGAGGTGGGCTCCGTGGGCGATTCCCGCGCCGCCAGCCTGGCCGGTGCCGATAAAGAAGACGCTGACCGCGGCAGTGCCGAGGGTGAGCAGCCAGATCGGCGCGGGGATGATGAAGTAGATCAGCACCTTGAGTTTGGGGTTGAGGATCGTCAGTACGCCCATGATCGCCAGCGCCGCGCCGCTGGCTCCGAGTACGCCGGGCGTTGAGGCGGTCACCGTCCCTTCGAAGATCGTGAGGAGGGTCTGACTCAGTCCGGCGAGGACGCCGCTAACGATGAACAGCAGGGCGAACTTCTTCGAGCCGATGTAGCGTTCGACCAGCGGGCCGAAGAAGAAAATCACCATGCTGTTGAACACGATGTGGAGGAAGTTGGTCGGCGAGTGGGCGAACACCGAGGTGACCCACGTCCAGACGTACTCGGGGAAGGCAGGCCGCAGGACGAACAGCGTCTGGTGGAGTCCCGCCCCGCCGACGAGGATCGTGAGCCACTGGAGCAGGAACGTGATCCACATCACCGCCAGCATGGTGTAGGCCATGTTGCCGCGGAAGTAGCTCAGTGGCCCACCCGTGCCGGTCATCCTGTCGACCATCCCTTTTGCTTTCGACGTGCGGCCGCCGCTGTCGACCGAGTCGTCGAAGCCACTGTCGAAGACGCCGCCGGGGTCGTTCCAGTCGTCGAGTCCCGGACAGTCGTGGTTCTCGGGGAGCCGATGCTCAGCGCAGAACGTCTGGCCGCAGCGCCGACACTGGTACGGCATATTCTCGTGAGAGCCACACGCGTCGCATTTCGCCATTAGGTGTCTCTAACAGTGGCGGGATCAAATGCGTTTGGCTCTGGTGTACCCACAGCGCTCACTCGCTGTCAGTTCCAGACGGTTCGTTGCCAGCCATCTCCTCGTCGACCGACTCCTCGTCGGTCGGCTCGAAGTTCGTCGGGACGACCGTCGGATGCTGCATCCCGAAGGTGGATTCTGTTACTGCCATCACGGCTACATTTTCGGGCTTCACGCCCAAATAATTACCCATGCGCATACCACATTCCGGCTGGCTCGAGTATGCGTGTGGCACATCTGTAGCTGGAGTTGTGGACGAACGCGGCGAAAACAGGGAGTTTCGTCGACAGTTAGAACTTCTCGTCGTAGAGGTCCTGGCTGTGTTCGATCGCGTCGAGTGCGGCCGCTTTGTCTTCCCAATCGAGAACCTCAGCGCCCTTGCCTTCTTCGAGGTTTTTATAGGTATCGAAGAACTCGGTGATCTCGTCCCGTGTCTGCTGGGGGATGTCGTCGAGGTCCTGGATGTGGTCGTAGCGAGGGTCCTCGGTGGGGACGGCGATGACCTTGTCGTCCTGCTCGCCGCCGTCGTCCATGCCCATCAGGGCGACGGGGCGGGCTTCGATCACACAGCCGGGGAACGTCTGATCCTCGACGAGCACCATCACGTCGAGAGGATCGTCATCGTCGTACCACGTCTGGGGAATAAAGCCGTAGTCCGAGGGGTAGTGGACGTTCGAGTGGAGCACTCGGTCCAGGACGACCGCCGGAATATCCTTGTCGTACTCGTATTTGTTCCGTTCGCCTTTCAGACACTCGACGACCGCGTAGATGGTCTCGGGAGCATCAGGTCCTGCCTCAAGCGTTTTCCAGAGGTTCGTCATTACGCCTAGATAGTTCTGAAACCTACTCAAAAGTCCTTTCGGGAACCGGTCGGCTGGTGTGGCATCCTCACACACGGCAACTGTCGACCGACTCTGACGGCGCGCTCGCGCGACATGGGGCGGCGTCTATCGGTTTGAAATGTATTCAGAAGAGAAATTCAGAAACGAAGGTCAAATTCTGTAACAATCGAGTGATTGAAGCAGTAGTACAGCTAGATCCGGCCCATATCGGGACGAAATAAGGTCGGATTTGCGAAGTGTTAAATAGCATGATGACATTTAGCCGACTATGTCAGAGGCACAATCAGTTGCTGACGAATCGGGCCTGGCACGCGATCTGACCGCGTTCCAACAGAACATCCTCATGATCCTCGCCGAGGAGCCGCGCTACGGGCTGGCGATCAAACGCGAGCTCGAATCCTACTACGGGACGGAAGTCAACCACGGCCGGCTCTACCCCAACCTCGACGATCTGGTCGAGATGGATCTGGTCGAGAAGAGCGAACTCGACAAACGAACCAACCAGTACGAGCTGACCCACACGGGCTACGAGGCCATCCTCGGCCAGTTCGAGTGGAAGCTCTCGAAGTTCGTGACCGACCACGACCGCGCACAGGACATCTACGACCTCGTCGACGCCCTGAAATAGGGTTACTCTGAGGTCGGACTTGGGCAGTCGGCTTCGGAAACGGACGAGAGGTATTCGAGGGAGGTCTCGACGATCTCCCGCTGCTTTTTATCGGGCCACGCGTTACGCGGGAAGTACTCCGTAATGAACTCCGCGATCTGTTCGTCGGTCGCCTCGTCGACCCGCCCGAGATAGTGGTTCCCCATAAAATCCGCGAAGGCACGGGCGTTTTTCCCGTGGCGTTCGCCGTACTCCTCGGCGACCGCCTCGACCAGTGCTGCGTTGTGGGTCTCGATCTCTTCCCACGAACCCTCGTCGCTGGTCGTCGACAGCGGCACCTCGACGGCGCGGTCCGTATCCTCGATCCGGTCGAGGACCACCGTGCCGTCGTCGAGCCACTCGTCGGGGTACAAAACGAGGGTGTCGTCTTCTTCGCGGACGCGGGCGGTGTAGGCGTGGTCGGCGAGGGTTTCGGTGCGCCGCTTTCGGTAGGCCTCGGCCTCGCTGTCGTCGCCCACGCGTCGGGCGAGTTTGGTCAGTCGCTCTGCGGCTTCGACTGCGTCTTGTGGTAACTCACTCATCGAGTGCCTCGTTTGCCAGTTCGTCGGCGTGACTGTTTATTTCTCTCGGCACGTGTTCGAGCGACCAGCGGTCGAACCCTGTCAGGAGTTCCCGAACCCGAACCCGCCGTTCCCGAAGCGTCGGCTCGTTGGCGTCCCACTCGCCGCGGACCTGTTTGACGATGAGTTGGGAATCTCCTCGGAGGTCGACCTCGTCGAGTCCGTAGTCGCGGGCCGCCTCCAGGGCACGAATCAGCGCCTGATACTCGGCGTCATTGTTCGTGGTCTCGCCGATTCGCGCGTTACCGTCGGCGGCGATCCCGTCGCTGGTGACGATCACCCAGCCGACCGCGGCGGGACCGGGGTTGCCGCGGGAGGCCCCATCGAAGTAGACGTGGGCCCGACCGCCGCCCTCCTGGAGCAGCATCGTGAGACTACTGGGATCGGAGCCCTGGACGACCACCTTGTCGTCGTAGGCGACCGCGACCGCGCCGTCGCGTTCGGCGCGCCACGCCTCGTGTGGGGTGTTTCCCGGCTCGATACTGAGGCCCGCCTCCTGGAGCCGGTCGGCCGCGAGGTCTGGATCGCACTCGATAGTTGGCATGGGGTCCCTCGGCGTGGGATACTCAAAGGGGGTTCGTTCCCCGACGGTGACCAGCTGGCACCCAGTAGCTTTACAATCGTGCCATATATTAGTATGGAACTGGATGACACGGTCTACCCGCCAGCGCGCGGACAGCGAGACGCAGCACGACGAGGGCGACACAGAGATCGACCTCGACGATGTCGACCCCGAAGACGTCGTTCGGACATCTGATGGCGAGCTTATTCATGAAGAAACCGGACTAATACTCGAAGACGACCAGATCGACCGCGGCCCCGAGTGGCGGGCCTTTACCCACTCGGAACGCCAGGACAAATCCCGCGTCGGCGCCCCGACGACCAAGACGATGCACGACAAGGGGCTGACGACCACCATCGACTGGAAGAACAAAGACGCCTACGGTCGGTCGCTCTCGTCGGAAAAGCGGAGCCAGATGCACCGCCTCCGCAAATGGCAGGAGCGCATCCGCACCAAGGACGCCGGCGAGCGCAACCTCCAGTTCGCGCTCAGCGAGGTCGACCGGATGGCCTCCGCGATGGGGGTGCCGCGTGCGGTCCGGGAGGTCGCATCGGTCATGTATCGGCAGGCGCTCAACGAGGACCTCATTCGCGGCCGCTCCATCGAGGGGGTCTCGACGGCCGCGCTGTATGCGGCCTGTCGGAAGGAGGGCATCCCCCGAAGCCTCGAAGAGATCGCCGAAGTGTCGCGGGTCGAACGCAAGGAGATCGGCCGGACCTACCGCTACATCTCCCAGGAACTCGGCTTGGAGATGCGGCCGGTCGACCCGAAAAAGTACGTCCCCCGGTTTTCCTCGCAGCTCGATCTCAGCGAGGAAGTCCAAGCGAAGGCCAAAGAGATCATCGACACCACCGCCGAGCAGGGCCTGCTGTCGGGCAAGTCGCCGACCGGCTTCGCCGCGGCGGCGATCTATGCGGCCTCGCTGCTCTGCAACCAGAAGAAGACCCAACGGGAGGTCGCCGACGTGGCGCAGGTAACCGAAGTGACGATCCGTAACCGGTATCAAGAACAGATCGAGGCGATGGGGCTCTCGGAGTAGGCCAGTTGTCAATCGACGCGACGGTCGACCAAACGTTGAAGCCGACCAGTGCCCTCCCTCCGACTGAATGCGGCTCTCGGAGTTCATCGAGTACGAGGCAACCGACCGCGCCGAGCGCCGCCGCCTCGCCAAGGACAAATCCTACGAGATCCTCGACCGCCTCGATGGCGTCGGCGAGCAGTTCGCCGAGATTGCTGACACCAACGAGTTCGGCAGCGTCTCGCCCTCCATTTTCGTCGGCCGCGCGGGCTACCCCGAGGTCTCGACCGGACTCCTCTCGCCGGTCGGCAACGAGGCCAACGCCGCCGAGTTCGCCACCAGCGGCGAGTGGTACACCGAGGGCGTCTCGATCAGTGACGTCTTCGAGCGCCGCACGTCCTTATTAAATGCGAGTCAGTCGTCACCAGTAGAAACGAACGTCCACGACGCGTGGAACGGCTTTCTTGGCGTCCAGCGCGAAGTGGCGATCGCCGACCGGCCCGTCAGTGTCGAAGTAGGGCTCAACGGCTCGCCGGACCTCGATCTGGGCCTGTCGCCGGGCGACGTGTCGACACCCACCGGGCCGCGTGCGCCCGCGAAGGATGCGACACTCACCGAGAATCCACACGTCCCGCGACCCGTCAAAAAGACGCTCGAAGACGACGACTGGGCGGCGACCGGCGCGATGAACTACCTCTACAATCGGGGGTTTGACGTCTACGAGATCAACACGATCCTCTCGGCGGGCGCGCTCGGCCAGCAGGACAACCGGCGACTCGTCCCCACACGGTGGTCGATCACGGCGGTCGACGACACGGTCGGCCAGTTTTTGCGGGGCAAACAGCGAACCGCGACCAGCGTCGACAGCGTGCAGGTCTTCCACAACGAGTATCTGGGCAACAGTTTCTGGGTGATTCTCGCACCCGGCCAGTGGGAGTTCGAGTTGGTCGAGTTCAAAGCCCCGGGCAGCGTCTGGAACCCCGATCCCGAAGCGGGTATTTGGTTAGCCAGCGACTACGAGGGCAACTCCGGCCGGACGAGCTACGTCGACCAGACGGCGGGAGCCTATTATGCCGCCCGGCTGGCCGTGTTAGAGCATCTCGACGAAATCGGTCGACAGGCCAAAGTTCTCGTGTTGCGCCACGTATCGGATGAGTACTGGGGACCCGTCGGCGTCTGGCAGGTCCGTGAGGCGATCCGCCACGCCTTCGACGGCGAACACGGCGAAAGCGAGACGTTCGACGCCGCAGTGAAAGGGATCGTCGACCGGCTGCCGGTATCGATGGCCGACCTCCGGCGGCAGTCGACGCTGGCGGCGGGTCGACAGTCCGGGCTAGACGCGTTTTTATAAGGCTGAACAAACCGGCCACTAAGCGTTTTCTCGCATGGGGCGACCATGGATGTATGACCTCAGACCGTGTCGTCGACATCCTTCGGAACGCATACAGTGACGAGCTGGAGACCGTGATGAACTACCAGACGAACGCCATCGTGCTAGATGGGGTTCGCGCCGAAGAGATCAAAGAGAGCCTCCTGGAGGACATCCAGGAGGAACTCGACCACTCCCGACAGATCGGGAACCGACTCAAACAGCTGGGCGCCCGGCCGCCCGGCTCCGCGGAGTTCACGGCCCGACAGGACTCGCTGCAGCCGCCCGAGGATTCGACGAACGTCTCGTCGGTGATTCAGGGCGTCCTCGAAGCCGAAGACGACGCGATCGCCACCTATCGAGACCTCGTCGACGCCGCGACGGAGGCCAACGATCCGGTGACAGAAGACCTCGCGGTGACGATTCTCACCGACGAAGAGGCCCACCGAACGGAGTTCCGCGGCTTCCAAAAGGAGTATCAGAACGACTGACCGGCATCAAGAGTGGCTATTCGGTGTCCGCGTGCAGTTCGTCGAAAACCGCCGCGACCATCTCGCCGGTGTCGTCGATGATCGATTCCATCTCCTCGTCGTCGACTGTCATCCCGAGCAGCTGCGCGATCTTCATAATGGAAACGTGGTAGACGCGCTGGAGACCCGGTTCCTCCTGCCAGACGATCATGTTACACGGCATCAGCGCGCCGAGTCGTTTGTCGGTGGCATCAAGCGCCCGGTCGGCGATCGCCGGGTTGCACGCGCCCAACACGTAGTAGGGATCGCGGTCGGCGTCGACCTTCTCGTTGAGCATCTCCGAGGGCGAAAACTCCACCGGAACCCCGAACCCGGCATCGGTACAGACCGCCCGAACGTACTCGATGGCTTCCTCGTGGTCCATTTCGAGGGTTGCCTGTTTTTCGCCGAAGTCCTCGGGGTCGACCGTCGCGGGATCGAATGGGAGCGACATGGCTCAGGGTTGGCGAGCCACCGGCAAAAAGCGGGCGGTTACTCGGTGGCGACCGGTTCGCGGCCGATTACGTCCAGGACGCTTTCGACGAACGTCTGGCGGCGGTCGAAGTAGGTGTCGTCGACCGACTCCAGGACGGTTTCGAGCGGTTCGGGGCCGTCGGGCGTTCGGATCTCCGTCTCGCCGACCTTTGCGACGATGTCGCTGTGTGTCTGTGGCCACGTGAGCCGGGCGGCGACACGAGCGATCGGTGCGCCCTCGACGCTACGGCCGTCACCGAGATGAACTGTCGGCTCCGCGTCGGCTTCCTCGTCGTCTGCCATACCCGTAGGTTCGGTGCGGCCAGCCTAATGCTTTCGATACGGAGCCCAACGACGGGTGGTCGACCCCGAGTTGTTGCGATATATCATACAGATACAATCCGTTCGGCGACTGTCTGACATACTGTTTTGTATCCCGACGACATAGCCGCCCACATGACCGATCTATCCGAAGCCTATGGGGGGCGGGTCGCCGAACAGCAGGGGCGACACCGACTCTATCTGGGCGTCGGCCTTCTTCTCGTCGGCGCGGTCCTCCTGCTGGCAGGGATCGTCGTCGCTGGCTCCGGGCTCCTGACCGCGCGCGGCTACTCGATCGGCGAGACACGGTGGCTCGGCGGCATTCTGGGTGGCGTCGGCCTCCCGGCGCTCACGCTAGGTGTCTTTACCATTCTTCCGGCCAGCCGACGCACCCGCTCGGCCGCGCTGATCGGGGCCTCGCTGTCTATCTTTGGCGTTGCGATCTTTGCCCACGCCTACCCCTGCCAGTGGATCGGGACGACCTGCGCCAATCCCGGCGTCGACCTCACACTGCCAACCGCCGGAATCTACACGCTCGGCACGCTGACGACCATCTGGTGTCTTTTCATCGGCGTGGCGAACTTCAAAACGCGCAACAACCCAGGCGGGACGGTGACGATGGAGGTCACTCGGCAGGGCAAAACCGAGACCGTCGAGGTCGAACGCGCGGAACTCGGTGGCCTCGGTGGGATCGGCTTCCTCGGCTCGACGCCCGACGGCGAAGTCGAAACCCAAACCAACCCGGGCAGCCAGTCCGGAGCAGTCGGCGGGACGACCAGCGACGGCGGCGCGTCGGCCGAGTCGATCAGCTCGCCACTCGACCAGCAACCGGCCGCCAGCGCGGAGCCGACCAACGATACGGGTGTAGACCAGATCGGTCCAGGAACCCCGAGCCAGTCACAGGGCCACAACGGGAGCGACACCTCGGTCGACCGCTACTGCGGCAGTTGTGTCGAGTTCAAATACGTTCGGACCGACACCGGGATTCGACCCTACTGCGCCCACCACGACGAACTGATGGACGACATGGACGCCTGCGACGAGTGGGAAGCGCGGTAGTCAGTTTATAAATCAGATCGGTCAGCACGGTAGCGACGGACTAGTTATAATCGAGAACGGCAGTATATAAATAATATATAAATGGATGTGCGTAGTCGGACAAGTCGTCACCAGCTATTTATAAATGACCGTAGCCGGTCGCTGTCCCATGTATTGATCACGTTCTCCGCTTCCGCCCAGCCGCGTCTGGCGGTCTGGACCCCATATCGGACGTTGTCGAAGGCACCCGGTCCGTGAGCATCGGTGTCGATTGCGATCGTCCCTCCGGCCTCGACAACCGCGCGGACGGCCTCACCGTGGAGATCTAATCGCAGAGGATTGGCGTTGACTTCGAGTGCGGTGTCGTGTTTGGCGGCGCACTCGGCGACAGCAGTGACATCCACTGGGAGTCCGGCTCGATTGTTGATCATCCGACCCGTGGGGTGGCCGATGATGTCGACAGCGGGATGTTCGATGGCCGTACAGAGCCGCTCGGTCGCAATCTCGGTGTCTTGGTCCAGTGCGCTGTGCGGCGAGGCGACTACCACATCGAGATCGGCCAGCACGTCGTCGGCGGTGCTCAGCGAGCCGTCGGCCTCGATGTTGGTCTCGACGCCGTGGAGGAGTTCGATGTCGACCGCTTCGCGGACAGCCGAGATTTCGTCGGCCTGCTCGCGGAGGTCGGCATCGGTGAGACCGATCGACTCGATGATCCCCGCGCCAGTGGCGTGGTCGGTGACCGCATGAAAGCCATAGCCTCGGTCGGCGGCGGCCTCGGCCATCTCCTGGATCGAGTACCGCCCGTCGGACCACTCGGTGTGAGTGTGGAGATCGCCACGGATCGCCGACTGTTCGAGGAGCGCCGGCAGGTCGCCGTCGGCGGCCGCCTGAATTTCGCCGGTGTCCTCGCGGAGTTCCGGCGGAATCCAGTCGAGTCCGAGGGCGTCGTACATCTCCTCCTCGGCTGCCCCGCCGAGTCGGACGCCCTCGCGGCGAGCGTCTTCAGCAGTCGATTCTTCGGGGTCGCTGTCGAGCCCCGAGACGTCGAAGACGCCGTACTCGTTGAGCTTGCGCTCCTGGTCGATGGCGACGTTCCGGAGCCGGACGTTGTGGTCCTTGCTCCCCGTAAAGTACTGGAGGGCCGCCCCGAACTCCTCGGGGACAACGACCCGGAGGTCGACCCGCATATCGTCGGCCCGCAGGCTGGATTTGTGGCTGCCAGCCTCGATCACGTCGTCGGCCTCGTCCCAGTCGGTGAAGGCCGCAACGACGGCCTCGCTGTCGGCGCTCGCGGCCAGCACGTCGACGTCGCCGATGGTGTCCTTCCAGCGCCGGATCGAGCCCGCGACTTCGACGCGCTCGACGGCATCGACCGCCTCAAGATAGCCGAGCACGCGGTCGGCGACCGGACGGGCATCGCCGAGTCGTTCGCGCTGTTGACTCTGCCGGGCGAACGGAATGTTGTCCAGGATGTTCTGCTCCGTTTTCGCGCCGAACCCCTTGATCTCCTGAATCTCGCCAGCCTCGGCGGCGGCCTCCAGTTCGTCGAGATCGGTGATGCCGAGTTCGGTATATAACGAGCCGACAGTTTTCGGCCCGACGCCCTCGACGCTCGTCAGCGCGGCCATGTCGACGGGCATCGACTCCCGAAGCTCGTCGAGCTCTTCGATCCGGCCGGTTTCGACGTACTCGACGACTTTCGAGGCGATCGCATCGCCCACGCGGTCGATCTCCTCGACAGCGTCCTGGCCGGTCATCGCCAGCTGGTCGATCGGCTCGGGATGGTCGGCGATGTTTTCGGCCGCCCGGCGGTAGGCGTTCGGCTTGTACTCGACGCCGTCGGCTTCGAGTCTGTCGGCGAACTCGTAGAGGAGCCGGGCGATCTCGTCGTTGTAACTCATTCTTGTTGTTTCGTTCGCGAGCCGGCTATTTAGCTCCCAGTCGTGTCGGTCGACCAAAATTTGAATACTCGACGGAGTCTACATCTAGATCCCCCAATGAGTACACCCGGATCGGGACGGCGGGACTGCCAGCAGTGTGGAGCGACCGTCGACCCCACGGCGAACTTCTGTTCGCAGTGCGGCACGCGGGCCGACACCGACCGCTTCTGTTCGCACTGTGGCGAGGCCCTCGGTCCCGACGAGGAGTTCTGTTCGCACTGTGGGCAGGCGCGTTCGTCGACCGACCAACAACAGAGCGAATCGCGCGAGGCGTTCCGGCGACGGGTCAGAGACCACATCGAAGCCGGTTGGGAGCTGAAAACCGACCGCGGAAATCAGGTCACGCTCGTCGACCGCGAGATCGGTTCGATCCCGATCCATATCCTGCTGCTGTTCATCACGAGCGGGGTCGGCAACCTCATTTACGGCTGGTACCACTACTCGAAGCTCGCCGACTACCGATACCTCTCGATCGGCGACAGTCGACAGCCGCGACCGCCCGGAAGTAGCTCGGCAAACAACAACACAGCGACTGGTAGCGACACCACGAACGCGGTGCTGTCCTATCTCTCTGGAGGGATCGTCGGGTTTGTTGCCATCTGGTTCCTGTTTGTGACTGCCAGCAGCGGGGCGACTCCCGTCTTCGGGGCGATCGGGCTCGCGTTCCTCCTCGGCGCGCTCGCGGTTCTGCCGCCAGTCAGACGGCGACTCGCTCGGCGACACGGCCTCACGAAGTTCGGCCGCCTCAAAACGGTCGACCACCGGGTCGTCTACCCACACGAGGGGTACGACGAGCCCTGTGTCGTCTGTGGCACCCGCGGGCGAAGCGGCGTGCTCCGGCGTCGACGCGACGAAACCGTCGTCGCGGGCGTCCCGCTCCGCACCCACGAACGGGACCACAACTTCTACTGCGAGCAGTGTGCGACCGAGGACCTCTTCGGGGGAGCGACGCCCGATGCGACAGATGGCGAATCCGAACTGTCGACGGCCGAGACGAACTAACGGGCTACCGCCGGTTTCGTTTGTTCGAGTCCTCGTGGCCCAGCGCCTTCTTGAGAAACGTCGTCCACCGTTTCTGATCGGCCGCCTCTTTGCGCTTGGACTCGGCTTCGAGGTCGACCGGTTCCAACTGGTCGAGGGCGTTGAGCGCACGGTCGATGCCGATGATCGACTCGGCGAGTTCTTCGCCCCGCTCGTAGCTCACTTCGTTGTCCTCAATGTGTTCGAGGCGCTCGACACGCTCGCGGCGGAGGTTGCGCTTGGCCTGCTCGACGCGCTCGCGTTCGCCCGGCGGAATCGTCTCCAGGCGCTTGATTTCGAAGACGAACGTTCGGAGGTCCAACTCCTCGCCCTGAATCTCGATCGAGTTGGGGATCTGTGCGCCCACCGTCGACCCGTCTCGACCGACGCGTTCGAGTAGTTGTTTGCGCTGGTACTCCTGCACGGCTACCGGTAGGTGTGGGTCCTACTTCGGTGTGTCGACAGCACCCGGCCCTCCGATCGCTCCCGGTTCCGTCATAGGAACCGTCGTGAATCGCCCTGAAACTGAAGGTTCTTAAGGGTCTCACCAGTACCCGAACCCATGGGTCTGTTTGATCGGTTGCGTGGCGACGACGCACCGCGTGTCGCCTTTATCGGTATTGATGGGGTTCCGTTTACGCTCCTGTCGGAACACGAAGATCGGTTCCCGAACTTCGCCGCCCTCGCCGACGAGGGGTCGGCTGGGGCGATCGACAGCATCGTGCCACCGGAGTCGAGTGCCTGTTGGCCCGCCCTCACTACGGGCGTCAACCCCGGCGAAACCGGCGTCTACGGCTTCCAGGATCGTGAGATCGGCTCCTACGACACCTATGTGCCGATGGGCCAAGACGTCCAGGCGACCCGGCTTTGGGACCGGGTGACCGAGGAGGGACGGGACGCCAGCGTGTTCAACGTCCCCGTGACGTTCCCGCCGCAGCGGAACGTCCAGCGGATGGTCTCCGGATTCCTCTCGCCAGGCGTCGACAAGGCCAGCCAGCCCGACGAACTCCGGGAGACCCTGGAGGCCAACGACTACCTGATCGACGTCAACGCCAAGCTCGGCCACAAGGACGACAAATCGGAGTTCATGGACCACGCCCACAAGACGATGAAGCGGCGGTTCGAGACCTTCGAGACCTACCTCACGGCCGACGACTGGGACCTCTTCTTTGGGGTGTTCATGACGACCGACCGGGTCAACCACTTCCTGTTCAAGGACTACGAGGACGACGGCAAAAACAAGGAGGCCTTCTTCGAGTTCTACGAGCAGCTCGACGACTACATCGGCCAGATTCGTGACCTCTTGCCCGACGACGTGACGATGATGGTTGCCTCGGATCACGGCTTCACCAGCCTCGACCACGAGGTCCACTGTAACGCGTGGCTCGAAGAAGAAGGCTGGCTCTCCTACGAGGACGACGACCACAGCGAACTCGGCGACATCTCCGACGACACCAGAGCCTACTCGCTGATCCCCGGTCGCTTTTATATCAACCTCGAAGACCGCGAGCCGCGCGGAAGCGTCCCTGAAGAGGAGTACGACGAGGTCCGCTCGGAGCTCAAAGCCGAACTCGAAGCCCTCGAAGGCCCCGACGGGACGCCGGTCTGTGAGCGCGTCGTCGAGAAGGAGGTCGCCTTCCGCGGCGACCACGACGACATCGCGCCGGATCTGGTGGCGATCCCGAACCACGGCTTCGACCTCAAATCCGGCTTCAAGGGCCACGACGACGTCTTCGGCGTCGGCCCGCGCAACGGGATGCACAGTTTCGACAACGCGACACTGCTGGTCGACGATCCGAACGTCGCAATCGAAGACGCCGACCTGTTCGACATCGCGCCGACGATCCTGGACCTCATGGAGATCGAGTACGACCGCACCGAGTTCGACGGCGCAAGCCTCCGTAAATAGCTAAAACAGCCCGTCGAGCTCGTCGTTCTGGAACGTTTTGTCGGTCTCGCGGACCTCCTGGTCGACCTCGGCGGCCTCCTCGGCTGCCTGCTCGGCGCGAGTCATGAACCGCTGGACGCGGTCGGAGCGCTCGACACCGCCCAGCAGGATCAGCGACGCGAGTCGGCTGGTGTCGATCGGGAAATCGCCACCTCTGACCTGCATACTTTCGGTTTCGGTCTCGACCCATTTGCGAGCCTTCTCGACGCCCTTCCTGGAGATACGTTCGGGTTGCCCCGCGACAACAAGGAGTGCCGCCTCGGCATCCGTTGCCCCCGGCAGACTCGACCCTGTCAGCATCGCGTTGCGGGTCGTACTCGTGATGACGTTGATGTTCTCGGCGGCCTCGTCGGCGGCGGGCGTGCTGGCATAGCCCAGCGAGGCGATACCGCCCGACCGGAGGGTGTTGATGATCTCGCTGGAGTCGACGACGCTTTCGGCGACGCCTTCGGTCGCCTCGCCCGCGGCCAACAGCAGCCCCACGCGTCTGGCGATGTTTTGATTGATCGCCTCGTACCCCTCGCTCATGGACTCGCCGGACTCCTTCCAGGCGTCGTTGTCGATCAACAGCAGCGCGTCGGCCTCGCGAGCGAGCGTCTTGAGCGACCGCCCGGCGTTGACCTGGTACAGCGCCCCCTCGTCGGAGCCCGGTAGCACGCCGAGGCCGTAGACCGGAATGTCGTAGACCCGACTGAGCCGCTTGGCCAACACCGGCGCACCGCCGGAGCCGGTGCCGCCGCCGAGCCCGGCGACGACGAAGATCGACTCCGTTTCGGCAGAGATCCGACTGCTGAGAGCGCTCATCACCTGATCGATGTCGGCCTGCATGACCTCCGCGCCGAGTTCGTTGTCGCCACCGACGCCGTGGCCGTTGACCCGGTCCTGCCCGATCAGCAGCGTCTCGAAGGGGATCGACTGGAGGTCCGCCGAGGCGGTGTTGACCGCGAGGGCATCCCGCACCGCGTCGAACCCCATCTCTTCGTCGAAGGAGGCCAACGCCGTGGTGAGTTTGCCGCCCGCTTGCCCGACACCAACGAGGACTGTTTTCATACCAAAACGTGACTCGTCACACTGCTTGAATGTTACCCACAAGTTACAGCCACCGAGATATCCAGAGTGACAATCGTTTTCGTTCCGGATCAACAACGTCGGGTATGTTACAGGACGCTGCCGATCAGCTATCGGATCCGACACCCTCGGCGCTTCAAACCGCGTACGAAGGGATGCTCCAGTCGACCATCGAGACCGTCGGCACCGAGACGGTCACTGACGAAACCGACCTCGACATCGAGCGACTTGACGCCATCCTCGCGGGCGAAGAACCCGATCTCACTGTCCAGGAGGCCGCCGCGATTCTGGCGGTCGACCCCGACCGACCGGATGCCGACGGCATCGTCTTCGAACTCCGGGACCACCTGCTGATGGGGATGACGACCGCGGTGTTGGATGTCGACACGATCGCCGCGAACATCGATGTCGATCTCACGGCCCAGGAGGTCCAGCAGGCGATCGAGGGGCGTATCGAGATGACGCTGGCCCAACTCGCCGCGATCCAGTCGGTGATCGACGGTCGGGAGGCGTAGATGGTAGACTCTCGCCGCGTCGTCATCCTGGGCTGTGGCTACATCGGGATCGAACTGGGCCGCCAACTCACCGAGGTGGGCCACGAGGTCGTCGGTGTTCGCCGCTCCGATTCCGGCTGTGCGGCCATCGAAGACGCGGGCTTCGAGTCCCACCAGGCTGACCTCACCGACCCCGAGGACATTGAGGCTTTCCCCGCAGCCGACTGGCTCGTGTTCGCAGCCTCCTCCGGCGGTCGGGATGCCGAGGCGGCCCGACAGATCTACGTCGAGGCACTTGCGGACGTGATCGAGAGCTATAGCCAGCGGGAGCAAAGGCCGGATCGGCTCGTTTATACGTCGAGTACGGGCGTCTACGGCGACCACGACGGCGAGTGGGTCGACGAGTCGACGCCGCTGGAGCCGACGACCGACAAAACCCGTGTGCTCGTGGAGGCCGAACGGATCGCCCGCGAGAAGAGTGCTGACTACGGCATCGACGGCACCGTCGTCCGGTTTTCCGGGCTCTACGGTCCCGACCGCTACCGACTGGAGCGCTACATCGAGGGGCCGGTCACCGAGGGCTATTTAAATATGGTTCACCGCGAGGACGCCGCGGGGGCGGTCGCATATCTGTTGACCCATGACCGCGCGCGGGACGAGGCGGTGCTCGTGACCGATGACGAACCAGTCGACAAATGGACCTTTGCCGACTGGCTGGCCGACGAATGTGGGCTTGAGAGTCCACCGAAGCGAACGAAGAAAGAGCGGCTTACCGACGATGGGCTCTCGGCGGCCGCGCGCCGGCGGATTCTCACGAGCAAACGGTGTTCGAACGAGAAACTCCGCGAGTTGGGATACTCGCTGCAGTACCCCACGTTTCGCGAGGGTTACCGCGCGGCAGTCGACGCCTACCGGAACCGAACGACGGAGTAGGCGATACTTACTGACGTAACCAAGCGGTACGTACTGTGTAACCACGTGAGGCTGTCGCCCTGCTGTAGGAACAGACTACGGGAGACCCGCCCAGTGTGAACGTATTTTGTCCTTGCTGAACCGACGGGAACGCTGCCAACCTTCATAGTGAATGATGCAGACGTGGAATATATGGGGCAGGTTGCTGTCGGCGGGATCTTCGCGCTGATCGAGAATCTCGTCGGAACGCGAACCGAGTTGTTCGTTGCGATCGTTGCTATCGCGGGAGTGGCGGGAGCGGCTGCAATCGTCTACCGTTGGCTCCGACAGTCGAACGGTGAGCGATTTAAGCAACTCCTTGCGGACCGCGAGGCCGTGACGGTGTTGATGCATCCGAACCCCGACCCGGATGCGATGGCTTCGGCGACGGCGGTGGCGGCCCTCGCCGAGCAACTCGACACCGAGGTCACGATCCAGTACTCCGGCCAGATCAGACACCAGGAAAACCGCGCCTTTCGGACCGTTCTCGAACTCGATTTGGAGCGCATCGAACACGTCACCGATCTCGCAGCCGAGGCCGTGATTCTCGTCGACCACAACGCGCCGCGGGGGTTCACCGGCTCGGAAGGGATTCTCCCGTTAGCGGTCGTCGACCACCACCCCGGCGAGGGAACCGGCGAGCTCTTTACCGACGTGCGGACCGACTACGGCTCCTGCTCGAGCATCGTCGCCGAGTACTTCGAGGATATCGGCGCAGTGCCGGTGCCAGCCGAACAGCACGCCAGCGAGACCGGCACAAAATACGTCCTGCCGTCGAGAGCCGCCACCGGCCTGCTGTACGGCATCCTCTCGGATACCAAGAACCTGACTGTCGGCGCGGCCGCCGTCGACTTCGAGGCGTCGTCGTATCTGTATCCGGGCGTCGACCAGAACCAACTCGACCGGATCGCCAACCCGGAGGTCGACGCCGAAGTGCTCGAAATCAAGGCCCGCGCGATCGCGGGCCGCCGAATCAAGGGCTCGTTTGCAGTCTGTGATGTCGGCCCGGTCTCGAATGCGGATGCGATCCCACAGGCCGCCGACGAGATCATTCGGTTGGAGGGCGTAACAGCGGTGGTTATTGCCGGTGAAAAGGACGGGACGATCCACCTCTCGGGGCGCTCGCGGGACGATCGGGTCCACATGGGGCGGGTGCTGCAAAGCGTCACCGAGGGGATTTCGAACGCGAGCGCGGGCGGCCACGCACGCATGGGTGGCGGGCAGATCGCCCCCCAACCCCAGCTGTCGGACGGCGGCGAGCCGGTGAGTTCGGAGACCATGCCGCGTGAGGCGCTGATCGATCGGCTGTTCTCGTCGATGTCCGGCGACGTCTAACCCTACGCTTATTCGAGCGCGTCGGCAACGATAGCTATGGCAACCGCAGACGGAACGTGGGCCTACCGTGACCGGTTCGGCGACAGTTTCGGCCGTACCTACTTCCGGCGCTTCCCACCGGGCGTCTGTTCCAGCATCGGCATCGGCACCTACCTCGGCGAGCCGACCGACCGCATCGATGAGGCGTACCGCGAGGCCATCGAGATGGCGCTTGCCAACGGGATCAACCACGTCGACACCGCAATCAACTACCGGTGTCAGCGCAGCGAGCGCGTCGTCGGCGAGGCACTGCGACGGACCGACGTCGACCGCGAGTCGATCGTCGTTGCGACGAAGGGCGGCTTTCTCCCGTTCGACGGCGAGCGGCCCGACGACCCCGGCCGGTACATCCGCGAGCAGTTCGTCGAACCTGGTGTGGTCGACCCTGCCTCCCTCGTTCGGGGCAGCCACTCGCTGGAGCCCGGATTTATAAGCGAGATGCTCGACCGGTCGCTGTCGAACCTCGGTGTCGACCGGATTGATTGTTATTACCTGCATAACCCCGAGACACAGCTCCTGGATGCCGACCGCGAGGCCGTCTACGACCAGCTCGAAGCGGCCTTCGAGCTTCTGGAGCGCCGCCGGGCGACCGGCGAGATCGGCGTCTACGGGCTGGCGACGTGGCAGGCATTCCGCGTCCCACAGTCCCACGACCAGTACCTCTCGCTTCCGGCGGTGATCGAGCGGGCCGAGGCCGCCGCCGAGAGCGTCGGCGTTGAGAGCCACGGCCTGCAGGCCATCCAACTGCCGTTCAACGTCGAGATGGCCGACGCCTTCAGCGTCACGTCTCAGCCAACCGACGAGGGGCCGGTCAGCGCGCTCGAATACGCCCACGAGTCGGGGCTCTCGGTCGTCACCAGCGCCTCGATCGGGCAGGGGGATCTGGCAGCCGCGATCCCACCCGAGGTCGACGCCGAGCTATCGGGCGACACGTCGGCCCAGCGGGCGATCAACTTCGCCCGGAGCGCGCCAGGAGTCACCACCTCGTTAGTTGGGATGCGTTCGGTCGACCACGTCGCCGAAAACGTCGCCGCCGGGACGTTCGATCCACTCGGGGCCAGTGCCTTCGACATGGTGTTCGAGTAGCCCGCGGCGACTGTCACCAACAGGGGAATTAAACCCCACGCGGTCCCAGAGCATGACGAATGCGACTCGCACTGATTGCCCACGACAAGAAAAAAGACGACCTGATGGCGTTTGCGACCGACCACGAGGAGACGCTATCGAAGGCCAGCCTGATGGCGACGGGGACGACCGGCAAGCGACTGATGGAAGTGACCAACCTCGACATCGAGCGCAAGGAGTCGGGGCCACTCGGCGGCGATATGCAGATCGGCGGCGAAATCGCCGAGGAGACATGTGACGGCGTGATTTTCCTGCGGGATCCACTGACCGCACAGCCACACGAACCCGACATCAGCGCGCTGCTCCGGCTCTGCGATGTCCACGACATCCCGCTGGCGACGAATCTCGCGTCGGCCGAACTCCTCGTGGACCAGTTTTTCGAGTAACCCCAGAGAGTCCAACCACCGGGCCGTCGACCAGTCAGTTCACCGTGGTGTTTAACCGCTGCCGCGAGAATCTAGCCGTATGGTCCCGCGGACACCGGTTATCGCCGTGGTTTGCTGTCTGCTCCTCCTGTCGACGCCGATAGCGGCAGTCGTCGGCGCGCAGACGGCCGACGCCACAGCCAACGGTTCGACCGGTGGGCCGACCCCGGGCGGTAACGCCTGTTTCCCGGGTGAGGGCTACGAGTTCACCATCGGCACGGCGGGCCCCGAGATCAAGATGGTGCTCCACCTCTCGCTTTTGACGAACCTCGGCGGCCCCGGTGCAATTGGCATCGAACTCGCGGGGTCGATCGACGGGCCGCCGATCATCGAGCTCAAAACGGGCGTCGTCTTCGAGGGAATCGAGAGCGTCACCGAATTCCTCAACGACCCCTTCGGACCGTTTTCGATCGCCTTCGACTACCAGTTCGAGCTGCCGATGTTCGGCCCCAGCTACGACTACGAGGACACCGACGCGCCGATCGACGGCCCCGTCGGCAACGCGAGCTGTTCGTTCGCCGGATAGACCTTTTAAATAGCCTCGGCAGGATCGACCACCGACTCCTCGATCTCGTCGACGCCGACCCGATCACACAGGTCGTAAAGCGGGCAGGCTTCGGGACCGTCGAGACAGGCCGGTTTGCGGGCCGTACAGTACTCTCGGCCGAACTGGATCATCGCCGTATGGCCGAAGCCACATTTCTCGGCCGGGACGCCGTCTTCGAGGGCAGTCCGGACCGCCTCGTGGTCGGCTTCGGGGTCGGCCAATCCCATTCGGCGAGCGATCCGATGGACGTGGGTGTCGACCGGAAAGACACCCCCGCGCCCCCCGGCGAACAGCAGCACGCAGTCGGCGGTTTTCGGCCCGACCCCGTGGATCTCCAGGAGCCGCTCCCGAACGGTCGACGGCGGTTCGTCTTTGACGAACGCATCGAACGCAGCAGCACTCCCGAACTCCCGTCGGATCTCCTCGGCGGCGTCAATGATGACCTCCGACTTCTGATTATACAGGCCCGCGCCGCTGATCGTCTCGGCGAGCATCGACTGCTCGGCGTCGGCCAGCGCCGAAACGAGATCCCGGTCGCCGTCACCGCCGCCGTACCGATTTATAAGGGCGTCGTGGGCGGGTTGGCTGGCTTTGTCGCTGGTGTTCTGGCTCAGGATCGTCCGCACCAGACACTCGAAGCCGTCACGGCCCCCGTAGGCCTTCTGCCAGTACAGTTCGCCCAGTACGTCGACGACTGCTTCGGCGCGTGTCCCGGCAGTCGAGGGATCGAAGGTGGCCTCCTGGCCGCCACCACTGACACCACCACTGATATTTTCGTCCGGTTCTTGAGGCATATATGAACGGCGGTCGACCACACTGAAAAACTGTCGTGTGGGCCGGATCAGCGACGAAAAGAGAGCATGACATTACAAACAGTCGATGACTACGAGCCGGAGCGAGTGCCGACAGTCGGTGACCACGCGATTGTCGTCGGGGGCGGTATGGCCGGGCTGTTGGCGGCCCGCGCGGTCGCCGACGGCTTCGAGCGGGTGAGTCTTGTCGAACGGGACAGCCTGCCGAGCAGGCCGACTAACCGCCGCGGGGTACCACAGGACCGCCACGTCCACGTCCTCCTGGAGGCCGGGCGCAGCGTCCTGGAGTCCCTGTGTCCGGACTACGTCGAGCGGCTCCGGTCCCACGGCGGGGTAGAAATCGACTCCGCGACCGACCTCGACTACTACGACGAGGGGGCCTTTCTCGCCGACAGCCCAGAGGAACGCCCGATGGTCTGTGCCAGCCGCCCGCTGTTCGAGGGCGTTCTCAGAGAGTGCCTCGCGGCCCGCGATGGAATCGAGATCCGCGACAACACTCGGTTTCGAACGTACACCACCGACGAGACGGCCGCAACCGTCGACGGCGTCGTTGTCGAGACCGACGATGGCGAGCGCCGGGAGCTGAGTGCCGACCTCGTGGTCGACGCCACCGGACGGCGCTCCCGAACGCCCCAATGGCTGGCCGACCACGGCTTCGATGCCCCTCCCACCGAAAAGGTCGGCGTCGATCTCGCCTACAGCACGGTCGTCGTCGATCGGCCGCCCGAGACCCGCCGTGGGATACTCGTCTCACCCGTGCCGCCGAGGACCCGCGGCGGTACCGTGATCCCCATCGAAAACGACCAGTGGGTGGTGACGCTGTTCGGACTCCACGGCGATCATCCACCGGGGGATGCCGACGGTCTGCAAGCGTTTGCCGAGAGCCTGCCGACACCAGCGATCGCCTCGCTACTCGACAACCGGTCGTGGGTCTCGGAGGGTGTCGACCAGTACCCGTTTCCAGCCAGTCTGCGCCGTCGCTACGAGGCCCTCGATCGGTTCCCCGACGGGCTCGTCGTCACCGGCGACGCACTGGCGAGTTTTAACCCCATTTACGGCCAGGGGATGTCGGTGGCCGCACTCGAGGCGCTGGCCCTCCATCATGCGCTGGCGGGCGGCCGGGAGGACCTCGCCGGGCGCTTTTTCGACCGGGCCGCCGAGAGCGTCGACACCGCCTGGACGATGGCTGTCGGTGCCGATGCTGCCTTCCCACAGACCGACGGCCCGAACCCTCTCACCACGCGGCTGTTCAATTGGTACGTCTCGCGGCTGATCCGGGCGGCCCACACCGACGGGCGGCTCTCGCACGAGTTCAATCGCGTCCTTCAGTTGGAACGCCCCCCGACCGCGCTGCTCCGACCGTCGGTGCTCCGTCGAGTCCTGCTGCCGTCCGGCTGACCCGCTCGCAGCCGCCAGCTGGCTGCCCGGAAGAAAGACCCATGATTGTGTGTCGACTACCACACAGTAATGCGTGACCGACTGTCGTGGTGGTATCGCTCGATTCGACGCCGCCTCCGTGAGTTCGAGCGGCGAGAGATCCGAGCGGTCCGTCACTGGTTGGCGGATGCCGAAAACCTGCTCCACCTGTCGGCGCTGGTGTTTGTGCCGGTGCTCGTCGGTGGCGTGACGTGGCTCGCTAACGCCTCGCCGGTGGTGTCGTTCCTCGTCTATCCGCCGCTGGCGGCCGGAGCCTACACGCTGTTTTCCAATCCAGGCGGTCGCTACGCCTCGCCGCGGCGGTTCGTCGGCGGCATCTCGGCGGGAGCGATCTGTGGCTGGCTCGTCTTGGGACTCACCGGCGAGTACTGGACCGCCGCAGCACTCGGCGAGCTGCGGGTCAACGCCGGGGCCGCCGCGCTCGGGATCTTCCTCACTGGCGTCGTGACGTGGGCACTATCGCTCGAAGAGCCGTCGGCGTTTTCGTCGGCACTGCTCGTGTTAGTCACCGGCTCCGAGCAGCTAACCTACGTTGGCGGGATCATCGTCTCCAGTCTCATCGTCGCTGGCGTGTTCGTCCTCTGGCGTCGACACTTCTACGAGGAACGGGCCCGCTACCTGTTTCAGTCGACCCACGGCGACGATCAGGTGCTGGTCCCCATTCGGAGCGACGACCCCGAGTCGCTGGTGCTGTTTGCCGCCCGGCTTGCAGCCGCCCACGAGGCGGGGAAAGTTGTGCTGATGCAGACGGTGAGTCCGGAGACGATCGCCGAAACCGAATCCAAAGTCGAGGCCAAAGTCGAGGCCACGACGACCGGCGCAGTCGACGACGAGGAGGTAACCCGGGCGGCCGAGGCCCAGATCACCGATCAGCTCCGACGGAGGCTCGAACGGCTCCAGGATCTGGTCGTTGCCACCGTCGACGTTCCCTGTGAACTCGTGGTCGTCGCCGAGGACGGCTCGGCTGGGGAGACGATCCTCCAGACCTCCGCCGCCGAGAACTGCGATCTGATCGTCAGCCCCTACGAGGCCGAGGACGGAACACCGAGTCGATTCGTCAAAACACTCCTCAACGGCCCGACCGACACCGTCATTTTCCGCCCCACGACCGGGAGAACCGAGTGGCACCGGCTGCTCGTGATGGTTCGCGGGCCGGGCGAACAGGCCAACACGATGCTTGATTTCGCTCACCGACTGTTGACAACTGGGACAATCTCGGCCTGTAGCTGCGTCGACTCCGATGTCGAGCGACGGGAGGCCGAAACCATGCTCGACAACCTCGTGGAGTCGTTCGACGCGCCGATCGAAACCCGGATCGGCTACACCCCAGTCGAGGAGTTTCTCGATGCCAATGCCTCACACTACGACGTGGCCATTGTCGGCGCGAGCACCGACCGCAGCGTCGCCTCGCGGTTCTTTTTGACACCTACCTTCGAGCGAATCCACAACGTCGACTGCGATCTGGCGATTGTCCATCGAGGACGATAGAGCGATCTCGACTGTCGATACCCCAAGCCGGGGCGAGAAATCACCGAGACGTATCTAGCGAGTATCCCCAATACGAGACTCCAACAGCGATCCATCCGTCTGTATCGTGAGAGCGGCAATTCAATATAGCAGTATTTGATTCATTAGCGGAGAATCGGTCGACTCGTCGGGCTTTTAGGGTCTGCGGGCCTCCGTTGGGTATGGTTCAGAACGTCGCGGCGTTCTTTCGGGACCTCGAACCCGAGGATTTCTATCTGCTGTCGGGGATCGAGCAGGGGATGCGCTTCTCGGAGTGGGTCCAACGCGAGAAACTACCGAAGTATTCGAGCCTCACAAGCGAAGAAATAGAGTACCGCATCGACCGCTGTATGCAACACGAGCTCATCCAGCGGAAGACGATCCAGTACGAGGGCTACCAGCTCACCTTCGAGGGGTACGACGCACTCGCGCTTCGGAGCTTCTCGGAGCGCGACACCATCGACGGCGTTGGCGCACCACTCGGTGTCGGCAAGGAAAGCGACGTCTACGAGGCGATGTCGTTCCAGCCACTGGCACTTAAATATCACCGCGAGGGGTATACGAACTTCCGGGCGGTCGACCGTGAGCGGGAGTACACCTCGGATCGCAACCACGTGTCGTGGCTCTATACCGCCCGGAAAGCCGCCGAAAAAGAGTACGAAGCCCTCGAAGGGCTGTACCCTGATGTTTCGGTCCCCCGACCAGTCGACCAGAACCGCCACGCGATCGTCATGGAGAAACTCGACGGCGCGGAGCTCTCGCGTGCGCGACTCGAATCCGAGCAGGTGGTTGGTGTCCTGGATCTGATCCTCGAAGAGATGGCCGCAGCCTACCAGAAAGGGTACGTGCATAGCGATATGAGCGAGTACAACGTCTTCATCGACGAAGACGGGATTACGATCTTCGATTGGCCGCAGGCAGTCCCGACCGACCACGAAAACAGCGACGAACTCCTGGAACGCGATCTGACAAACATCTACGGCTACTTCAAGCGGAAGTATCCGGGGGAAACCCCCGAATCAGTCGATATTGGGGCGCTCGCAGGGGATATCACGGTCGACGAGCTCGGTTCGATCCGGTCGTACAGCGATTCATAAATCACTTCCTGCGATATCAAATCCAATTAGTACGGTGGAAATCCCGCGATCACCAGCTACCGATAGAGGATCGAATCCCGAGTCTCGCGTAGATCCAGAATCCAACTGGGATGGTTCACGGCAGTGAAAATCGCGCGTCCAACTGCAAAAAGCAGTAGCGACCCACCACTACAGGCCAGCAGTAGCAAGATCATGCTCCCATAGATCTGCCCTGTTTGTGCGCCAGTAAATACGAGAGAGCCGAACGTGTACAGTCCCAGCAGAGTCGTCATCGAACACGATATATACGAAAGATAGCCGATGAAACGGACACTCACCGTTTTGATCCGAGATACATCCATGTTCGTCTATTGGAGTGCGGATTTTTGAGTATACCTCTTAGTTACACATTGGCATATGTCCTACCTGTGAAACGGATTTTCAATCAGCGGAGTCGACGGTGATGGCTGCAGTCGACAATGGTGTGCAATATACGCTCGGAGGACGACAGGGACGGCCGCAGTTACTCGATCAGATGGATCGCATCCGGCGGGATCGTCAAGCGAACAGTCGAACCGGTCGACAGTCTCTCGCCAGTCGATGGGCGAACGGTCGCGATCAGCGGCTCGGTGAGGCTCGCTACCGAGACCAACAGGCGATACTCGGTGCCTTCGTTCAGTTGCTGGACAACGGTGCCGGAAACTGTGTTCTCTACCTCCCCGTCGGCTGCGTTGGCTGGCTGAAGGGTAAGTTGAGTAGGGTGGATACAGGCCGCGACAGTCGAGGCAGTCACCGTCTCGGTCGACCGGAGCGCGAACTCGCCGATCCGAACCGTCGTCCCGTCGGTCGACGCTGAGACGGTCGCCGCGAAGACGTTCTCGGTGCCGGTGAACGAGGCGACGAACCGCGTCTCAGGCTGGGACAACACACGCGAGGGCGTGCCGATCTGTTCAACAGTTCCATCGTTGACGACGGCCAACCGATCACCGAGGGCGGTCGCAGTTCGCTGGTCGTGGGTGACGTAGATGATTGGAATATCGAGGTCGGCGAACAGGGCGTGCAACTCGCCGCGGAGCCGCCGCCGAATAGGGGCGTCGAGACTCGACAGCGGCTCGTCGAGCAGTAGCGCCGCGGGATCGGCGGCCAACGTTCGGGCGAGGGCGACGCGCTGGCGCTCCCCGCCAGAGAGGGTCGGCGGTCGACGGCCGAGGAGCTCGGTGATCTCGAAAGTAGCCGCGAGTTCGTCGACCCGGTCGGGATCGATCGCGGCGTAGGCGATGTTCTCGCGGGCGGTCAGGTGAGGGAACAGCGCGCCGTCCTGGAAGACCAATCCCGTCTCGCGGTCAGCAATCGGGCGGCCGTCGAGCCGCCGCCCGTTCAGCGAGATCGACCCCACATCCGGGTCGACGGTGCCCGCAATCAACGACAGCAGCGTCGTCTTCCCGCTGCCCGAAGGGCCGAGCACCGACAACACTTCGTCGCCGACCGTGAGGTCGACGGGGCCGAAAGCGAATCCGGAGTAGGTTTTCGACAGGCCAGTGAGTTCGAGCATAGGTTATTCGAAGGGATTCGAGCCGAGCGTGTTGAGCACGACGAGCGTGACGACGGCGATGCCGACGAGGACGACAGCAACGGGAAAGGCGTTGTCGAGGCCAAGAGTAGTAAAGGAGACCCAGATCTGGACCGGCATCGTCCGCGGGTAGTAGGCCAGCATGATCGTCGCGCCGAACTCCCCGATCGCACGGGCAAACGCGAGGGTAATCCCCGCGAGAATCCCCGGCCACGCGATCGGGAGCGTGATCCGCCGAACCGTCGTCAGTCGGCTCTTGCCGAGCGACTGGGAGGCGTATTCGAGCGCCGGGTCGACGCGCTCGAAGGCCGCTTTGGCCGTGATGACGACGAACGGCGAGGCGACGAAGGTCTGAGCCAGCACGATCCCGGCGGTCGACCGCGTCAGGGCGACCCCGTTTTCGGCTGCCAGTCGCCCCAGCAGCGTCTCGGGACCGACAATCGTGAGCAACAGCATCCCGCTGACGATCGGCGGGAGCACCAGCGGCAGGACGACAATGGCAGTCACAAGCGTCTTGCGGGGTCCCTCAGCGCGGGCGAGCCAGTAGGCCAGCGGGAGACCGAGTGCGGTGGCGATGGCGGTGCTCGTGACCGACGCCGACAGCGAGGTGGTCGCCGCCGAGAGCACGGTCGGCGAGGTCAATCGCTGGGCGACCACGCCGAGGGGCTGGCTGGCGAACAGCGAGACGAACGGCAACAGATAGTAGCACAGCAGGAGCGCCCCGAGCAAGTAACTGACCGAGAGCCAGTCGAACCGGTCGACGGTCTCAGTCCGTGACTGTCTCGGGAACATTGCCACTGTATCGGGGATAGTCGTCGGGGACAATAAATCCGAACTCCGAGAGGTAGTCGCCAGTAACGTGGGCCGCGAACACATCGCGGACCGTCGGCGACTGGTGGCGGATCGTCGACCCGTAGCTGATCGGCCCGCCGGTGACGACGGTGCCGCTCTGGAGTTCGTAACTCGTCTGCGCGTAGCGGTCGGCCAGCGTCGGATCGCTGAGGTCGATTGCGGCCGGGAGTTCGATGAACGCGTAGTCCCGGTCGACGACCATGTTCCGGTAGGTCACCGCGGCGTCGACCGAGCCCGTCTCGAACTGACTGACGAGTTGGGTTTCGGGGTAGAGTTGTTCCCGGTCGGGGATCGCCTCCTGGAGGTCTGTGTCGGTGTCATAGTACTCCGTTGCGAGGTCGAACAGGAACAGCGTCCGGTAGCCGAGCGGGTCAAGTGCCGGGTCGGTGCGGCCAAGACTCACATCGCCGTCGACCAGTGGTTGGTACCAGCCATCCGACCCGGCAGCGGCGAGCCGCTGGCCGCCCTCGGTGTCGGGGTTGTAGGCGACCACCAGCGAGTTGGTGGCAAACTCGGCGAGCCACGACGCGTCGAGCGGCCCGTCGAACAGCGCCGTGTCGGCCAGCGAGAGGATGTCGGGGTCCCGTTGGCCCTCGTCGACAAGTCGGGCGGCTGCCGCCGAGCCACGGGCCTCGATTTCGACGGTCGCCTCACCGTCCGGCTGGAACCCGTGTTCGAGCGCGTTGTGGAGGCTCCCGGCGGCGAGCAGCGAGACGCGCTCGGGGTCGCCGCTCCCACTGACGCCAGCACAGCCAGCGAGTCCAGCCACCCCGACACCGAGGGTCGACAGCACCGAGCGGCGGTCGACCGCTGGCCGATCACCAGTCATGGCGGGAACACACCGCGAGTCAGTAATAAGCCTGCGCAAACGGAGTCGCCCCTCGGCTTAGAGGAAGCCGCTGCCGGACATCACGAACAGCGCGGTGGCGATGATCGCGAACAGCACGCCGACGCCGTGTTTGAGTATCTCGGTGTCGAGCGTCGAGGAGATGTACGGCGCGATCTGGCCGCCAGTGACGGTCGCGGGGACGGTCCAGACGACGACGTTCCACGGCGTCGAGGCCAGATCCATCGTGTGACCGCCGACCAGCCCGCCACCGAAGACGTGGACCAGCGACGCGAGCACCGCGGTCATGGCGACGACGATGTGGTTCGTGCCGATGGCGATCCGGACCGGCACGGAGGTCCGGAGCATCGAGATGATACCCAGCTCACCGATGCCGAACCCGGCCAGCCCCTGAAAGACGCCGCCGATGCTGTAGTTACCGAACCGTTCGAGATAGCCGCCGCGAGTGTAGCTGTAACTGCTCCCATCGCGGTCGACGCGGGTGACGACACCGTCGTCGTCGGTCCTGACACCGGCCGAACCGGGCTTGTCGCTGTCGTTGGGGAGGTCGGGACCGCCGTCGGCCTCGACAGCAACGCTCTCGGCCGCATCGCCATCGTCAGCATCATCGGCGGGATCGTCGTGGCCCAGATCGGCTTTAAACAGGAGGATCGACGCTGCGATGAGCGCGACCGCCAGCAGGAACTGGAACACTGGCTCGGGGATAATGAACGATAGTAGCGCTCCACCGACCACAAAGGGGATCGAACCGCCGACGAGTGTGAGCGCGAGCCGGCGGTCGACCAGTCCGTGCTGGATGAACGCCAGCGCCGAACTCGACAGGCCGAAAGACTCACTGATAAGCCCGATTTTGACGATGGTTTCAGGCGATAGCGGCGGCTCCAGCAGCGTCTCCGGAGAGAGACGAACCGCCATAATCGGGTAGAGGAAGATCAGAAACGGCACGAACAGCGCCGAGCCGCTGATCCCGACGGTGTTGACGACCGTCGCCCCGAGCAGGAACACCGGGAACAGCCACCAGAACTCCATCCAGTAGCCGTCTCCCGCCGCTTCCGGAAGCGGCGCTGCGAGGAGAACCCCGACAACGAACAGGAGGGGTGCGAGAAAGACGAACACGTACTGGTATTCGAGAAACGTCCGCTGGAGCCCACCGGACGACGAAGACGAACTCATTGAATCGTGACCCTCCTTTTTCGAGTTCGGTAATAAAATTTCCCGTTCGTGAAAAACGTCGGTAAGAATGATTATGAAATGCGAGAGTAATAAAAACACCCCCAGAAGCCGGACGGAACTGTTGACCCGACCACGACTCATATGCAGACCTAATATTTATTATATACCCCGTGGTAGATACTATCACAATGAGCGTCGACAAGGGACGTCTCGACAGAGAGGCACAGCCCGCGTACCGAACTCCCGAGACGGAGGTCGACAGTACTGGCCTCGTCGGCCGCCTCAAACGCCATTTCGAGGAGTGGTCGCGCCTGTACGTCGAGCAGCGTGTCGCCGCACGAACCGGCCGCACCGAGTGACGACTGACTGTTTTTGCTGATTAGGCTTTCCGATCCGTTTCAGTCGTCGAGCGTGAGCCGGACCCGGTCGGCCTCGATGGTCTCCAGGAACGCGCCGTAGCCGCCGACAGTGTAGGTTCGGCCCTCTGCTTCGACGGTCAGGCTGTGTTCGACCGGAAAGGAATTGTTGGTCGGCTCGACGAGACCCTGAGTGACGTCGACGACACGGCAGTCGAGTTCGACGTACTCGTTGTCGGCGGTGGTCCGGCCCTCGATGGTGGCTCGAAGCTCGGCGTCAGCCCGGAGCCAGAGCGTCGCCTGGAAGATGCTGTGCCAGAAGTTCTCGTGGGAGGTGGGGAGTTCGACCGGGTCGGCGACCGCCGCCTCGCGGGCGACGGGCCAGTAGTTGCCGAAAAAGGAGGCAACGACGACCGGACCGAGGTGTTGCTGGGCGAAGACGATCGATTGGGTGTCGTTGTGGGCACTCGAAATCATCTCGATGGGCGCGATCACGCCGACCCGGCGGTCGACGGTCAACATCGTGGGCATTGTCTCGCTCCAGACGCGGGTGACGCTGGCGAGGTCGGCCAGCTCCGCGGGGAGTTCGTCGGTGCCGGAGACCAGCAGGACGATCAACACGCCGCGGTCCCGCGCGGCCCGTAGGGCCGCTTCGACCTCGTCGAGCACGTCCAGCGGGACCGACAGCGTGAGTTCCTCGTCGGCACCGTCGATGAACGACCGGATCCGTTTGAGCACGGTGACGCGGCTTTTGACCACCTCGAAGCAATCGGTCGATGGCTCGGTACGGGTGTGGCGGGATTCGAGGGCGGGCCGCATCGCCTCGGCGTCCCGCACGAGTTCGTCGACGACCTGATCCGGTGGGAGCGCCCGGATCGTCGTCGGGACGACGTGGTCGGTGACCTCGACGAACCCCCGGTCGGCGAGCGCCTCGCTGACGCTGTAGACGTAGCGTTTGGAGACGCCCGCCACGTCGGCGATCGTGCTGGCAGTGGCTTCGCCATGCTCCAGGAGGGTGAGGTAGGTGTCGACCTCTTTCTCGGAGAGGCCGAACCGCCGCAGATGGGCGCGAAGCGTGGCGTCGTCCATACACTTCCTGCTCGGCGACAGCACTTAAAACAGGGGCCGAAATCGACCGACGACGGCGTTTAGGCTGACCGACAGATCACCACGTCGACGACGAGCAGGTAGGTGTCTTTGGGGTCGTCCTCCGCGTAGCGTTTGCGGAGCGGGCTCCCGGTCCGGAGGTCGGTCGATCCCACGGTTTCGGGCAGACTGACCGCCTGCGGGTCGTCGCCGAAGTTGAGCACGACGAGCAGCCGATCGTCGCCGTCGTCGCGGGCAAAGGCGGCAACGCGGTCGGCTCCCGCGACCTCACCGCTGCCGTTCGGCGCGACGATGTCGGCTGTGGTTTCGGAGTCCTCCGGTTTTGATTCCGACGCTGCGGGCTCGCGCCGTTCGGCAACGTCGACCGACAGCCGCTCGACGCCGCCGGTTTTAAGAACCGGGTACGCGCGGCGGAGCGTCGACAGCGACCGGTGGAACTCGGTGAGGTCGGCGTCGCCATCGTGCCACCTCATTGGCCCGCGCTTGTCGACCATCCCGCGTTCCTGGCCGTAGTAGATCATCGGCGCGCCGGGGAGGGTGAACGTCGCGGCCGCGGCCGCCCGGAGCGCGCCCTCGCTGCACTCTTTTAAATAGCGGGTCTCGTCGTGGTTCTCGATGTAGCGGAGGTGGACCGCCGAGTCGGGGAACCCCTGCCAGACGGCGTCGTCGAGCGCCTCAAAAATCTTCTCCGCGGGCGCGTTGCCGTGGCCGATATCGCGGAGCGCGCCGTAGAGGGCGGTGTCGTAGTGCATCTGGAACTCCGCCTCGTGATAGTGGGGGTCCCGCGGAATCGTCTCGTCCAGGAGCAAGAAATCGTCGGGGACGGTCTCCTGGACCTCCTTCCAGAAACCGTGGGGGACGCCCCACGCCACATCGCAGCGGAAGCCGTCGACCACGTCGGCCCACTCCTCAACGACATCAAGCATCCAGCGGCGGACGGCCAGCGAGCCGTAGTTGAGATTCGGAATCCGTTGCCAGTTGAAATAGAACTCGGGGGCATCGTCGCCCGCCCAGTCGACGCCAGTGCCGTCCCACGATTTGGGGACGCGATTATAGTAGTCGGCGTAGCGGTCGACGCCGCCAGCGTGGAGTTGATACACCGAGTGGTCACGGGACGTGTGGTTGATGACGAGATCGAAAACGACCCGGATGTCTGCGTCGTGGCAGGTCTCAACGAGCGATTCGAAGGCCGCACGGCTCCCCAGATCGGCGGCGGTCTCGAAGTAGTTCGTGATGTGGTAGCCGTGGTCAGTCGGGCTGGCGAGGACGGGCGTGAGCCACAGACAGTCGACGGCCAAGGATTCGAGATACTCGACGCGGCGCTCGATCTCGGCGAACGTGGTCGGCAGCGTCTCGCCAGTAAACGAGCGAACGAAGATCTCGTAGACGGTCGGCGACTCGGCCCACTCCGGCGGGTCGTTGGGTCGCTCGATGGCGATCGGCTCGCCGCTGTGGATCGTCAGCGAATCCGACACCGAGCGGCGTTCACCGACGGCGACCGCATGGATGCGGAGAGTGTCGGGCACCGACTCGACCGGCACGCGGAGTTCGCGGTCAGTGATCTCGACTACAGAATCAGGAAGCCAGTCGCGGTCGTCGACCACGAAGTCGACAGCGAGATCGGCGTCAGCGTGGTCGGTATCGGGAGCGGCAGTGGCGGTCGCCGTGACCACGAGCGTGTCGTCCCGAATCTCGCCGTCGAGCCGACACCGGGGTCGGCCCGGACCGGGGACGGTGACGGCGTCGTGGATCTGCTGTGTGAAATCGTCGTTCACACAGAACGCGTATGGGTGGGTGCCCGGCGGCAGTTCGAGATCGGCGACAAAGCGATCGTCCGTGCGCGTGGGTCGCGTGCGACCGGCGACCTGTTCGTTGAACGGGCCGACGACCGACATCGAGTCGACCTCGGTGATGGAGTCCGGGAGGTCCGAAAAGGGGAGTTCGACCCGTGTGCTGTGGCGTTCGTCGGGGTAGGCCCGCACCGTCTGGGTGTGGGTCCCGTCGGGCGATTGGAGTTCAAGCCGGTAGTGGCCGGGGGTGTCGGGGGCGAACTCGACGACCGGCCCCGCGTCGACGGCAACGCTGCTTTCGGGGGGTGATTCGAGCAGCGTCCAGTGGTAGTCGGCGTCGGGGTCGGGGGCTCGTGGGGCGAGTTCGACGCTCTCGCCGACGGCGACGAACCGTGGCGGACCTGGCGCGTCCATACCTCCAACCCGGAGTCCAACTGTCTTGACTGTTGTCGTTGGAATAAACGTGTGAAATAAAAATACACCAAGAATTAATACTCCGGAGAACAGGAAGATAGGTGTGCAACTACGTGACGCACTCGATGATTTCAAGGAGTCATCGGGGACTACGACCCGTTTTCCGGGCGAACGGCGGACGATTTCCGGCCGTTTCTCCGGTGACGGCCGTCGACTGATTCACGTCGACGGGGGCAATCTGCGGGACTTCGGCTATCCACTCTCCGGGCTCACGGGCATCGAGCGGTCGCGGTTCGGGCTCCGTGTCGACGGGCAGCCGTTCTGGTTCGACGAGATGGACTCCGTACAGGAGTACCACGAGGCGACGACGCTCGTCGAGACGACCCACGGGACACCGTTCGGGCCGGTGACCCAGCTCGATCTGACGGTGGGCGATGCCCACCTCACTCGGTTCGATACCGCTGAGGCCAACTTCGGCGGGAGTCACGCCGAGCTGATCACCTACGTCTCGCTCGCGCCAGAGGGCCAGGACAGTCAGGTCGGCCAGCTCCACCACGAAGACGTCGTCGAGGTCTATCACCAGCGGGAACACGACTTCGTCAGCTCTACGACCGGCTTTGCGGGCGTTCGGGGACAGATCCCGGTCGCCTTCGAGGACTTGCTGGACGAGGAGCCAACCGAGTATCCGCGTCCGGCCAGCGACCACCGCTACTCGGAGGACCGGCTCAGCGGCGATTTGATCTGTTCGCTCCCGCTTCACGAGGCGTCGACGACGCTCATCACGCTGCTGACGGATCGAACCGAAACCGACCGCGAGGCGGCCCTCGACCGGCTCGGCGAGCTTCGTGAGGAGTTCGATAGCAGCGACGCGTTCAAACAGGCCGCCACCGCGGCGCTGCCGACGGCTGCCCGCGAGGACAACTCGGAGACGCTCCGGGAGTCGGTGGGTGCGGACGTGCGGGTGTTGTCGCTGCTGCGGGGCGAGACCGGGCTGCGGATCGCGGGGCCGAACTTCGATCCCTACTACCGCTACTCCGGCGGCTACGGCTACACCTGGTTCCGCGACGACGCCGAGATCTCGCGGTTCGTTCTCGAATCCGACCACCACTTCGATCTCGGCCTCGGCAACTGGCACGCCGAAAGCGCGCGGGCCTACTGCGAGACCCAGCGCGACGACGGCAGTTGGCCCCACCGCGTGTGGCCCCACAACGGCGCGCTCGCCCCCGGCTGGGCCAACGCCAAGCTCGAAGCCGGCAGCGACGACGACTATCAGGCCGACCAGACCGGCAGCGTCATCGCCTTTTTGGCGAACTACTATGCCTCCGGCATTGAGGACGACGACCTCGAAGCGCGGGTCGTCGATACCCTTGAGGCCGCCCTCGAAAGCCTCGATGGGACGCTCGAAGCGGACGGTCGACCGATGGTCTGCCAGAACGCCTGGGAAGACTCCACCGGTCGGTTTGCGCATACGACCGCGACGTTCCTGGAGGCCTACAGCGCGCTGGCGGCGACTGACCTCGATATCGCCGACCACGCCCACGAACAGGCCCGGCGGGTCTACGAGGCGATCAACCACCTCTGGCTCGACGACCGGGGCATCTTCGCGCTGCGCGAACACGGCGGCGGCGGGCTCGATCGGCGGGCCGACTCGGCGACCCTCGCGTTAGTCGGCGCGCATCGCGCCTACGACAAGATCGAGGACGTCGACGACTACCGGCTCGACCAATTGAACTCCCACACCCACACGATCATCAAGGCGCTGTGGCACGATCCTGAGGAAAGCAAGATTGCGGGCCTGTTCCGCTACGAGGGCGACGGCTGGCGGCAGGCCCACCAGGACCACGAGAAAATCTGGACCGTCTCTACCGGGTGGGGTGCCAACGCCGCCGCGCAGTTGGGTGCGCTGTTAGCCGACCACGACGACGAGCGGGCGGTCGAGGCCGCGGCGCGAGCGCGTGAACTGCTTGAGCTTGTGCTGCCGGGCGGCGTGCTGTGTGAGGACACCAGCTACCTCCCCGAGCAGTTCTTCGACACCGGCGAGCCCGACAGCGCGACGCCGCTGGGGTGGCCCCATGCCCTGCGGCTGGCGACGGTCGCGCTGATGGACGAACGCGGCGTGCTGTATGCGGCTCACAAGATCGCCGCTGACTGAGGGCGATCAGCGGTCGACGGTTCTTTTATATATTATACAAACGGTGACAGGCAGCAACAACAGCGTTATTCATCGGAATCAGGTTCTAACGAGATCCGCTCCGAGTCGACATCTTCGTAGGCCTTGTCCGAGCCGAGGATGGGATGGCCGCGCGTTTCGGCGGTGGCTGCGTGGAACGAGTCGAACGCCGTCATCCCGTCTTCGAAATACTGGACGGCCTTGAGGACGATCTGGTGTTCGGCGTCGGTCTTAACGGGGACGAGATCGAGCATGTTCGAGAACAGTTTGATATACTCGAACTCGTGGCGTTCGCGGATGAGCAGTAGCTCTAGATAGGTGTATGACGATGTGACTACGTCACGTTCTTCAAGAGCTTTTTCTGCGGGTTCCTGAAGCCAATCTGAGTCTTTGATTAGGGCGAGCAGAAAGTCCGTTTCAACGTAAACCGTCATTCGTCGACGTCCTCGGAGTCATCTTTACCGCGTGCAAGCCCCGCTTCGGCGTCTGTTTTCGCCTGCTGTCGAGCCTCCTCGCGGAGTTGGTCGACCGAGGCGTCCGCAAAGGCGTCGCCAGCAGCGTCCCGAACAGCCTGAAGTGGGTCGTCAGCGATTGGAATGAGTTCGAGCCGGTCGTCGTAGGTGACGACGTGGAACTTTTCGCCGTACTGCTCTCGCAGCTCTGCGGGGATGTACAACCGCCCGTGTGAATCCGTTTCGACTGACATAGAAGTACGTTCGTGTGGGATAAATAAATTTCTATCCCAAAAATAGACGTTTTATGCCATAGCGTGAGCAGATCATCGCTCTGGTTGGTTTATATCGTGCCGTGAGCTGGGTTCACGGATTTCGGGGGTGTGTCGATTTTTAATAAGGGGTGAAAAGCTATACAAAACGTCTATGCAGGATCTACTGAGAATATTCGGTGAAGCACGATAAATCGCTTCGAAACTCCTCAATAGGCGGAACAACCAGTTCAGATAAGAGAGAGTCGACCAAATTTATGCCTTCTTGAACGGCTACTGCAAACTCTTCAAACTCGTCCAAGCTAACTGTTCCCCCACGTCGTGTCACGTAATGGCTGATATCATTCCGAGTATCTACAACCCACTCTTCGATCCCCTCAACGTCGAACTCGTGGCTTTGAGAATAGTGCATCTCAATATCACTCATAACACTGCCTGCACTGGTATTGTCCATCTTATAATCTATCTTGTCCACATAAGCATTCAACCAGGTAGCACCGACTTCCTCAAGCATTGCTGAGCAAGCAATAGTGGCTACAATTAACGGGGGATGCGATATATACGGGAAGGATGCATGAGTCAGTTCTTCGAATTCATGTCGGGTTTCCATTAATCCGTGGAACTGGATAGCCTGATTGAGCGATTCGTGGGTCCAGAGAATCCATAGGTAGGTGTGGATGTGTAGCCGCACCCGAGGAATTATCTTTTCCTGAAAATTTAGTGCATTTTTTGATACATTTTCATAAATATCTCCAGATCTGAATCCCGCATTCTCATTCAGGATTTCAAAGCTTTCTTCAAAATCGTCTAAAATCGGTTCTACCGTTTCTAAAAGTTCAATTGCATCTTGTACCCCTCCGCTGAGTCGAACAGGGTGATGCATATTAACCACCCTTCCGTCAGTATTTTGTTCAATCTGTCTCTGCTGATGATAGTTGTTGATCGCTTTAATTATCACCGCCTGAGCATAATTGCAGAGCTGTTGACCATTGCGGATTATCGCTACGTGCCAAGGATCGTGAACAGGATAAATTCTAACTTTTTGTTGAGCATTTAGCTCTTGATCAAGCAGTATTTTCACCGCATCCACATCCCCAAACTCCCTCATATACTCTGTCCAAAGTACACTATATTGATAATAGTTTCAACCGACTTCAGAAAGATGCTATGTGAATACTGGTCGTAGTATGCGAATCGGCCATCTCAAAGGTACAGAACCTGAAACACCGTCGACCCCTCCCCATGCCACACCATCTCGCACCACTACGAACCCGAAGCAATTAAACAGGTCTCGGCAGTAGAATGCCTAACTCGCTGGAGACGGGCCACCAGTGGGCACCCGGTTCGCCGGGACGAAATGTGGTCGGGATTTTCCGACTGAATCGCAAGCGCCCGAGGATAACAATGGCAAAAAGCGCATACTCTCATATCCGAGACGCATGGAAGAACCCCGGCGAGGGCAAGCTCGCCGAACTGCAGTGGCAGCGAAAACAGGAGTGGCGGAATCAGGGCGCAATCGAGCGCGTCGACCGCCCGACCCGCCTCGACAAGGCCCGATCGCAGGGCTACAAGGCCAAACAGGGCATCGTCGTCGCCCGTGTTTCGGTCCGCAAAGGTAACGCACGCAAACAGCGCCACAAAGCCGGTCGACGCTCGAAACGGCAGGGTGTCAACCGCATCGGTCGCCGGAAGTCGATCCAGCGCATCTCCGAGGAGCGTGCCTCCAGGAAGTTCCCCAACCTCCGCGTGCTGAACTCCTACTGGGTCGGGGAAGACGGCTCCCAGAAGTGGCACGAAGTGATCCTCGTCGATCCCGAGCATCCCGCCATCGAGAACGACGACGATCTCAACTGGATCTGTGAGTCCCAGCACAAAGGTCGCGCGTTCCGCGGGCTGACCGGCGCTGGCGACAAGGGTCGCGGGATGCAGAAACGCGGCAAGGGTACCGAACACGCCCGCCCGAGCGTCAACAGCGACCGCAACCGCAGCAAGTAACTCGCCGGTCGACTCCATTTTTACGTCGTGATACATCAGAGCCAGCCACAGCTACTCTGTTCGCTAGAGCACGCTGACATGAAGCACAACCGGTTACACGGGGAAATTCTCAGGAACTGAAAATCGCTGCGGTAATTAATTAACTGAGGTTTAAATATAACTCAGTATGTCATTCATGGACTCCTACGAGGCGGTCCTGTGGGGGATGATGGACAGCCTCAGCATCACCGGCTCCTTGCGACGGAAGATGTTGGCGGCAGTCGCCATCCAGTTCGGCGGCGCTATCGGGCTGTTCGTCCTCCCGTTCGTCCTCACGGGGACCGTCCTGCGGGTCGTCCAAGGGATTATTTTCCTCGGTGCGGTGGTGGCGTTCGTCAACACGCTATTGATCGTCCAGCGCGACCTGATCACCCCGCTCGGGAACATCGAAGCGGCCGCCCGGCAGATCGCCGACGGCCACGTCGACACCGAGCCGGTCGTCGTCGACCAGCCCGACGAGGTCGGCGACCTCGCCGACTCGTTTGTCGACCTGCAGGCGTACCTCGCGACGGTCTCAGCCCAGGCCGACGCGCTGGCCGACCAGCAGTTCGACGACCCTGCCCTCGACGAGCCGGTGCCCGGTCCTTTCGGGGAGTCACTCCAGCGGATGGCCGACAACCTCGAAACCCACACCCGCGAGATCGAAGCCCGCTCCGAGCAGCTCCAGCGACTGGTCGATGCCTTTGAGGAGTCGACGACCGCCGCCATCGACGGCGACCTCACGGCGACGATCGACCCCGAGATGGTCGACGACAGCGAGGAGAGTTACAGCGTCGTCATCGATCGCTACAACGAGCTGCTCCGGACGCTCCAGGACTCCATCGGCGAGACCACCAAGTTCGCCGCCGCCGTCAGAGAGTCCACGGAGGCCGTAGACGAAAGCACGACCGAACTCGATCAGGCGGGCTCCGAAATCGCCGCCGCGACCGACGAGATCGCCGCCGGGGCCGACGACCAACGGGAGCAGCTCCAGACCGCGGTCTCGGAGGTCAACACGCTGTCGGCGACCGTCGAGGAGATCGCCGCCTCCGCCGAAGAGGTGAGCCAGACGGCCGAGACCGCCAGCGAGGCCGCCAGCGAGGGCCGGGAGGAGGCGACCGAAACCGCCGCCGAGCTCTCGACGATCGAGTCCGAGATCGCCGAGGCCGCCGACTCCGTTGAGGAACTCGTCGACCGGATCGACGAGGTCGACGAGATCGTCTCGGTGATCAGCGATATCGCCGAGCAGACCAACCTGCTGGCGCTCAATGCCTCGATCGAGGCTGCCCGCGTCAGCGACGGCGGCGAAGGATTCGCCGTGGTCGCCGAGGAGGTCAAAAGCCTCGCCGACGAGACCCGCCAGTCCGCCGAAGAAATCGCCGACCGGCTCGAAGCCATCCAGGACCAGTCGGATCGAACTATCGAAGACGTCGAAGGCGCGAGCCAGCGGGTCAGCGAGAGCACCGACTCCGTCGAGCGCTCGCTGGGCCGGTTCGACGAGATCGCCGAGGTCGTCACCGAACTCAGCGACAGCATCTACGAGATCAGCGAGGCGACCGACCAGCAGGCGACCTCCGCCGAGGACGTCGCCGCGATCGTCGACGACGTGGCGGCGATCAGCGATTCGACTGCCGCCGATGCGGCCGACGCCGCCGCCGCGGCCGAAGAACAGACTACCTCGCTGTCGACGGTCGCCGACACCGTCTCGGGGGTTGCTGACGAGGCCACCGAACTCGAAGCCCAGCTCGACGAGTTCGAGATCGACGAGACGACGGCAGGGCAGGCCTCCCACGAGCGAGATACCCGTGAGCAAGATGCCCGGGAGCCGGTCGACGAGACCGCTCCGGGCGACATCACTGATCACGACGACCACGGCGAGCAGCCAGTCCCCGTCGATCAGGAGCAAACGACCGAACTCCGATCCGAGACCGCCGAACAGCCCGACGACGAGGAGCCCGAGGCACTCGACAAGCCGGTGACGATTCCCGTCGAGTAGCCACGCGACGGCCGGGGAGTCGGCCCGTCGACCACACGCTTATTCTCGCCGGTGCCAAACGGCTGGTATGAGCCTCTCACTCGATGCGACCCAGCTGGACCGCTACTCGCGGCATATCATCATGGACGAGATCGGTCCCGAGGGGCAGGCCCGACTACTCGATAGTTCGGTGCTGGTCGTCGGTGCTGGTGGCCTCGGCGCACCCGTGTTGCAGTATCTCGCGGCCGCAGGCGTCGGCACGATCGGCATCGTCGACGACGACACCGTCGAACGCTCAAACCTCCAGCGCCAGGTGATCCACGGCGACGGCGACGTTGGCACGGCGAAAGTCGACAGTGCCGAGTCGTTTATAAATAACCTCAACCCCGACGTGACAGTCGAGACTCACCAGACGCGGCTCACGGCATCGAACGCCGAGGATATCATCGCGGGCTACGAGCTGGTCGTCGACGCCTCGGACAACTTCCCGACGCGGTATCTGGTCAACGATGTGTGTCGACTAGCTGGAATCCCGATCAGCCACGGAGCTATTTATAAGTTCGAGGGGCAGGTGACGACGCTCGTCCCCGAGGGGCCGTGTTACCGGTGTCTGTTCCCCGAGGCTCCCGAACCCGGAACCGTACCGGACTGTGCGACGACCGGCGTCTTGGGTGTCCTGCCGGGGACCGTTGGCTGTCTCCAGGCGACCGAGGCGGTCAAGCTCCTTTTAAATAAGGGTGAGCCACTCGTGGGGACGATGCTGTGTTACGACGCGATGGAGTTGTCCTTCGAGCGGGTTCCTTACCAGTCGCGTGAGGACTGTCCGGTCTGTGGCGACGACCCGATCGAGTCGATCGAAAGCGTCGACTACAGCGAGAGCTGTGGGATCGACGCCGACTCGGAGATGGCCTCTTCGCAGTAGTGCAGGCGGGATGGCGTGTTTTGAAGTATTCGCCCGATATGATCACGGTATGGCCAAAATAAGCGTGGAAGTGCCGGACGAGCTGCTCGAAGACCTCGACAGCCACGTCGGCGAGGACAAGAAGTTCGTCAACCGCAGCGAGGCGGTGCGGGCGTCGATCAGGAAAACACTGGATCAGTTGGACGATATCGACACGCGGCGGGGTCGGCTGGATGACGAATAACCTACTTGCGCCGGGGGAGTCGACCGAGCTGCTGGCGGTGGGCCAGATCACCCTCGTCGGCCTCTTTGTCACCGCGCTGGTGACCGCCCAACTGACTGCGGCGAAACTGTTGGCCCTACCGCTGCCGGTAGCGCTGCCCGCTGTCGGCCCGGAGATCATCCTGCCGGGGGCGGCGCTGGCCTACGCGCTGACCTTCTTCGCGTCGGACTGTTATGCCGAACTGTACGGTCGACGGGCCGCACAGGTGATGGTCAACGTCGGCTTCGCGCTGAACTTCGTCGTCCTCGTGTTGGTCTGGTCGACGATCAGTGCACCAGCCGATGACCCTGCCTTCGCCGAAACGTTCGCGGCCGCACTCGCCCCGAGTACGAACATCGTCCTCGGGAGTCTGCTGGCATACATTGTGAGCCAAAACTGGGACGTGTTCGTCTTCCACTGGATTCGGGACTACACTGCCGGACAGTACCTCTGGCTCCGGAATCTGGCCTCAACCGCGAGCAGTCAGGCCATCGATACCGTGATTTTCGTCTCTGTCGCCTTCGTCGCCGCGCCCGAGATCCTCGGCATTGGGGTCGGACTTCCGACAAATGTGGTCGTCGGCCTCATCGTCGGCCAGTACCTCCTCAAACTCCTGATCGCAGTGGTCGACACCCCGTTCGTCTATCTGGTTGTCCGCCTCCTGCGGCCCGGCGGGGTCGACCCACAGAGCGGGTACGTCGCCAACGACTAACGAACAATGGATCGGTCGACTCGTCGCCGCGACGCCAAACGCCTGTTCGTCTGGCTCGGTGTCGCGCTCATCGTCGCCGCGGCGGCCACGGTTGGCTATCTTGGGACGCCATACCACGGGACACCGGAGAGCATCGCAGCCGTCGAGGACGACCCGCGCCTATCGGTCGACCGAACCGACGGCGGCTACGTCCTCCAGCCTGCCAATCGGACGCCCGCGGCTGGCGTCGTCTTCTACCCCGGGGGCCGCGTCGACCCCGACGCCTACGTGGGCTCGCTGTCAGCACTCCCCCGCGAGGCGAACGTGACGGTCGTGGTTCCGAAACTGCCGCTGAACCTCGCCGTGGTCGACTACGGCCTTGCACAGAACGGCCTCGGGAGCCACGCGGCCGAGAGCGCGATGGCCGAGCACCCGAGAATCGACGAGTGGTACGTCGGCGGCCACTCGCTGGGCGGCGCGATGGCCTGCCGGTACGCGGCGACCAGCGAGAATGTTGAGGGACTGCTGCTGTATGCGTCGTACTGCGATGTCGACATCTCCGAGCGTGATCTCGCGGTGGTGAGTGTGACTGGCGATGCAGATACAGTGCTGAACAGAACTGCCTACGAGCGGAATCGGGTGCATTTGCCAGTGTCGACGCGGTTCACGGAGGTCGCGGGCGTGAATCACACCCAGTTCGGCTCGTATACCGGGCAGGACGCTCCCTCGGGAACGAGCTACGAGACGACGCATCGTCGACTGAACAGGGTTGTAGTGCCATGGCTACAGAACGAAACAGTACGGCATCCGAACTGACTAGCCCGCAGAACCCACTTACGAGCAGGCATCCTACAGCCAGCAATGGACGAGACCAATGGGGCGTCGACCCGAAAGCCAACAGTCTACACGAGCCCGCGAACCGACATCTCGCAGAACCAGGGCAAATTCAGGATTCATTTCAATTTCCCCGGGCGTGCGGTCCCGAACCACGACGACCACGGCTACGGGCCGCTGTCGACGGTCGTCGAGTCGTTCATGGACCCCGGCACACTGATCCGGATGCACCAACACCGTAACGAGGAGATCATCTCGTGGGTCCCCGAGGGCGTGATGCGCCACGAGGATCGACAGGACAACACGCTCGTCACCGACCCAGAGCACCTGATGGTTATGGGCGCAGGCAGCGGCTTCTGGCACAGCGAGGAAACGCTGGCCGACGATCCGCCGCTCCGGATGCTCCAGATCTTCGTCCGGCCCCACAGTCTCAATCTCGAACCGGGCATTCAACACGAGCCGATTCCCGAGTCGACGCCCAACGAGTGGCGACACCTGTTCGGTCCCGAAGCCGGCGACGCGCCGCTGTCGGTTCGCAACGCGGTCGACTGTTATGACTGCTGGCTCGACAGCGGCGAAACCGTCAGGCTCCCCGCCCGCGAGGGATGGGACACCTACCTGTACGTCTTCGAGGGAGCGGTAACGACCGACGACGGCGAAACGACCATTGGCTACACCGAAAGTGCGCTGGTGACGGGCGACGGCGAGCGGTCGGTGACGGCGACCGAGGACTCGATTCTTGTCGCCTTCTGTCTCGATCCCGATGCGCCGGTTACTCGTCAGGGAACGATCGGCCGGTAGGTATCGACGCCCCAGCGATCACGCCGACGCGCCAGCGTGCTGGGAGGCTGTCGACTGAAGCTCTTCGATCATGTCCATATCCGCAGGGTGGACGCCACCCTCAACCGGGTGGTCCAGCTCGCGGCTCTCGATCAGTTCCCACCCCTTGCCATCCACATCGTAGCTCAGCGCGTGGGCGGTGGCATCGATCACCAGAACAAGGCCGATGGCGAACTGCGAGACCTCTTCGATGTAGACCGGAAAGTTGCCGACGATTTTCTCGCTGTCGTCGAGGGCGTCGACTTCGGACTCCTGGAGCGGGCGATCAGGGAGGAGATCGGTAAGTGCCATGTTTTATAAATCGAATAGGAGGGTTTGAACGCGATGATTCGTGGTCGACTGACCGCTATTTAAAATGCGCCGTCCGGGAGTCCCGCGAGCCGGGCGTGATCGTAGATCCCGCTGGAAGCCGACCGTAGGTCGGCGACGAAGCGAGTGGGACTACGGACGGCGCACGACGAAGGAGTGCGCCGTCCGGGAATTGAACCGGAATCAGACGTGCTCACTTCGTTGCGCGCGACTGATAGGGTTCGATTCCGTGGCGATTTTCGTTGTTCGCTTCGCTCACAACAGAAAATGCGCCGTCCGGGAATTGAACCCGGGCTAGAGCCTTGGGAAGGCTCTGTCCTACCACTGGACCAACGGCGCGCAGATGAACCGACGGGGTCGGCATGAATAAATCTCATCATTCGACCGCCGGGGAATCGGAGAACCGGTGGACATATGCCCGTGGTAGCCGGAGCCGCCACTATGGGCTTTGGAAGCTACGATGAATCCGAACAGGAACAGCCGGGCGACAACGAAGACGACGAGGGCGAAGCCGTCAACGTCCACGAGAAGGATTACGACGGGGAGATGTCCGTCGACTCGGACGCCTCGACGGACGAACTCATCGACCAACTCGGCGAGATGAAAGACGACGACGAGTAGACCGCCGCCGACAGTTCTTCACGAGCCGCGCCGGTTAGCGTTAGTATGCGACTGTTCGTCAGTGTCGACCTCCTATCGACGCTCGCGGAGCCGCTCGAAGCCGTCCAGGACGAACTGAGCGACGCCGACGGCCTTCGGCTCACCGATCCGACACAGGCACATGTCACGCTCAAATTCCTCGGCGACACCGACTCCGATCGCGTAGCGGAGATCGAGACGGCCATCGAAACCGCCGTCGACGAGGCGGGCGTCGGCCCCTTCAATTGTACCATCGAGGGACTGGGCGTCTTCCCATCGCTGGACTACATCAGCGTCGTCTGGGCTGGCGTCCGCGAGGGCAGCGGCGCGGCCGAGTTGACCCGCCTCCAGGACGCACTCGAAACCGAACTCACGGCGCTGGGGTTCGAGGCCGAGTCTCACGACTTTACGCCGCACGTAACCCTCGGACGGATGGACAATGCTCGGGGGAAGTCGCTGGTCCAGGAGATCGTTCGGGAGCGCGAGCCGACAGTAGGTACGTTTCGGGTCGACAGCGCCCGGCTGACCGAAAGCACGCTCACCGACGAGGGGCCACAGTACGAGACGGTGTGCGAGGTCGATTTATAAGCCGCGTGAAACGGTCGACGGATCGGTTTCGGGGAATCATTAAGTAGACGGGATGGGTTCACACAGGCAGATGTCGGACGATCCCGAGGAGATGTTGTCGTGGGACGAGACCGTGTTCCGTGACGAACACGTCTTCGAAATCGACTACCTCCCGGACGCCTTCCACCACCGCACGAGCCAACTGGAGAGCCTCAAATACGCCCTCCGCCCCGCTGTTCGCGGTTCCCGGCCCCTCAATACGATGATCCAAGGCCCACCCGGCACGGGCAAAACAACGGCCGTCCAGAAGTTGTTCGGCGAACTCGGCGGCGAAACCGACGTGCAAACGGTCCGGGTCAACTGTCAGGTCGACTCCACCCGCTATGCGGTCTTCTCCCGCCTGTTCGAGGGGATCTTCGACTACGAACCCCCTTCATCAGGGATCTCCTTCAAGAAGCTCTTCGGGCAACTGACCGAGCGACTGGTCGACGACGAGGACGTCCTCGTGGTGGCGCTCGACGACGTGAACTACCTGTTTTACGAAAACGAGGCCAGCGACACCCTCGGCTCGCTGCTGCGGGCCCACGAGACCCACTCGGGCGTCAAGATCGGCGTCATCATCGTTTCGTCGGACCTTTCGCTCGATGTGATCGACGAGATCGACACCCGCGTCCAGAGCGTCTTCCGGCCCGAGGAGATCTACTTTCCGCGATACGCGGTCGACGAGATCCGGTCGATCCTCCGGGAGCGCGCCGACCGCGGCTTCCACGAGGGGGTCCTCGACGACGCCGAACTCGAACGCGTCGCCGAACTGACCGCCGACAGCGGCGACCTCCGGGTCGGGATCGACCTGCTGCGGCGGGCAGGGCTCCACGCCGAGATGCGCGCCTCGCGAACCATTGCCAACGAGGATATCGAGGCGGCCTACGAGAAATCCAAACACGTTCATCTCTCCAGGAGCCTGCGGGGGATCTCCGACTCCGAGCGGGCGCTCCTGGAAGTAGTAATCGACCACGACGGCCAGCAGGCTGGCGAGATCTACGAGGCCTTCGAGGACGAGACTGGCCTCGGCTATACGCGCTACACCGAACTCGTCAACAAACTCGACCAGCTCGGCGTAATCGAGGCCCGGTATGCTGATGTCGACGGCCGCGGGCGCTCGCGGGAGCTCTCACTCGAATACGAGCCGGAGGCGATCCGTGACCGACTCGACTGATTTCCTCACCGACCAACCACATCCGATAGCTGTTTGAAGGGGCCACACACAGCCACACGTATGAAATCGACAGGTGGAAGCAGCGACGCCAAGCGTCGCGCGGGCGAGGCCGCGGCCGAACAGGTGACCGACGGAATGGCGGTCGGCCTCGGCACCGGAAGCACGGCGGCCCACGCGATCCGAGCACTGGGTGCGGCCGTCGACGACGGCCTCGACATCGTTGGCGTCCCGACCTCGTTTGCCAGCCGCGAGTTGGCTATCGAACAGGACATACCAATCGCCGATATCGATGAAATCGACGGCCTCGACCTCGCCATCGACGGGGCCGACCAGATCGTTCTCGAAACCGGGGACTGCATCAAGGGCGGCGGCGCGGCCCACGCCAGAGAGAAATTGGTCGCCGCCGCCGCCGACGAACTCCACGTCGTCGTCGACCCCACCAAGGTCGCCGAGACGCTCGATCACACTGTCGCCGTCGAGGTGCTCCCGGCTGGCCGCACCGGCGTCGAACGGGCTGTCGAGGAACTGGATGGAGACCCCAGCCTGCGACGGGCGGCCAACAAAGACGGGCCTGTAGTGACCGATAACGGGAATCTCGTCGTCGACTGCGAGTTCGGTGAACTCGACGACCCGGCGGAGTTGGCCGCGTCGCTCTCGCAGGTTCCGGGTGTCGTCGAACACGGGCTGTTTATCGACCGGACAGCCGCGGTCTATGTCGGCAACGAGGATGGCGTAAGCGAGACGAGCTACTGAGAGAAGAGACGCGAAACGCCCGTTTGAGTCATCGGCCGGTTTTTTTGTCGGCCAGTCAGAGAGGGGGTATGGAGCGTCGTGAGTTACTGTTCGATATCCCGAGTTGGGTGCCGAAACTGCTCGTTGCCCTGTTCGCCGGGAGTCTCGTCTACGGCCACTACGTCCGGCAGAGCATCTTCGAGCCGCTGGTGTGGTGGCTGAGCGCGGTCGAACTGACTGCGTTCGTGGTCACAGTGTATCTATTCTATCGGTTCGTCGTGGCGGTCGAGGAGATCGCCGAGAAGCTCTGATCGGCGTAGCCGGTCGACGAGCCACAGGCTACTGGCGTAGCGTCGAAAAAACGGGGATCGGTCGGCCTTACAGGTCGCGCGGCTGGACCGTCTTCCGGTCGTTGTCCTCGGCGCGTCGGGCTGCGTCTTCGAGGAGCTCCTCGACCTCAGCATCGAGTGCGTCGTAGAAATCCGAAGCAACGTTTTTGTCGTTCAGCGCTTCCTTAACGGCTGCTTTGACGATAAGATCTGCCATGCACCCTTTCGTACCGAGTCCTACTTAATAAGGGTTGTTATGTATTTCGTGGGCAAACCGGCTGGACGGCGGTTTCGACCCCTGTATGAGCCAAATTATGAATGTCGATTCCCACCGGTTTCGCCACCATTATATACGTTCGCCGAGCGACAGCTACGAACCGGTCCAACACATCGACCCAGCTATGAGAGAGACGCTTGAGGCGGTTGCGGACGGCGAGCTGTCGGTGGCGGCCGCCGAGGCGCGGCTGTCGGGCTACGCAACGACCCCCTCGGGCCGGTTCGACGCCGCCCGCGAACACCGACGCGGTATCCCTGAAGGAATCCTCGCGGAGGGCAAGACGCCCGTGGAGGTCCTCGATCTCGCCGAAGCGGCCGTCGACACCACCGGTCGCGCCCTCGTGACCAGAGCCGACGAGACTCACTGTGAGGCCATCGAAGCGGCGTTTACATCGACCGCGGCAACCGTCAGCGTCGACGACCGCGCCGGGACGATCACCGTCACCGGCGAGACCTTCGACCAGCCCTCGCTGGACGCCGAAGTCTGTATTATTACGGGCGGAACCTCGGACTACCCGGTGGCCGGTGAGGCCGCCGCCGTCGTCGAAGCGGTCGGGGCCGACTGCACGGTGATCCAGGACATCGGCGTCGCCAACATCGACCGGCTATTCGATCAGCTCGACGAGATTCGAGCGGCGGATGTCGTCATCGCGGTCGCGGGCCGCGAGGCGGCGCTGCCGACCGTAGTCGCCGGACAGGTCGACAGCCCCGTCATTGGCGTGCCAGTATCGACAGGGTACGGCCACGGCGGCGACGGCGAGGCCGCCCTCGGGGGGCTGTTGCAGTCCTGTACGGCGCTGTCGGTGGTCAACGTCGACGCCGGGTTCACGGCCGGATCACAGGCGGCGCTGATCGCACGTGCAGTCGACGAGGCAGCCGAGTCGAGATAATAAAACAGTAAGTAACTGGCTGCTATCAAGTATTTAACTCGAAGAAGAGTATTTGACCGCCCACCATCTACAGAGCCTACCGGCCTGCAGTGGAGCCGGGGAGAAATGTCACAGTGTGACCATTGTGGATCCCACGTGTCGGACCGCTTCGCGCGGGTGTTTGCCGACGAGTTCGGGCGGCTGTTTGCCTGTCCGTCCTGTTCGGCCAACGCCGGCATCGCCGAAGCCTCCCGAGACCGGACCCGCAGCTAAGGGGGAACGTGTACCGTCCGTTGAACAACATGGCCATTGGGGGGCCGACAACCGTCGGTCAATGGCTGATTTTTCCGGGAGGACGAACGGTTTGCGTTCGGAGCGATAGCGTCGACCGTGAGCAGCCACTACGTCTACATCCTCCGGTGTGCCGACGACAGCCTCTATACGGGCTACACCACCGATCCCGAGCGCCGCCTCCGCGAGCACAACGCGGGCGAAGGGGCCAAATACACTCGCGGGCGGACGCCCGTAGAGCTCGTCTATCTCGAATCGTACGACACCCAATCGGCGGCGATGAGTCGGGAGTACGAGATCAAACAACTCCAGCGAGCCGAAAAAACACGGCTCGTCGAGGAGGACAACCCCACAGAATCCGACATATAAGAAGCTACACCTACCTCACACTTTTTTATCAGATGGGATTGCAGGTAACATATGGATAAAATTGCTTTTGGCACCGATGGGTGGCGCGCCACCCTCGACGTGTTCACTGACGAACGAGTCCGCATCGTCGGCGAAGCGGTCGCCACCTATCTCGAAGACGAAGGGTACACCGACCCCGTCATCGTGGGCTACGACGCACGGGAGACCTCGCCTGGCTTCGCCGAGAGCCTCGCCGAAATCCTCGCGGGTCACGGCTTCGACGTCCTGCTCCCCAAGCGGGACTGCCCAACCCCCGTCATCGCGTATGCGATCGTCGACCGGGGGCTCTCGTGTGCGCTGATGGTCACGGCCTCGCACAACCCACCATCGTACAACGGAGTCAAATTCATCCCCGAGGACGGCGCACCCGCGTTGCCCGAGCGAACCGAAAAGATCGAAGCCAACCTCGCCGAGCCCGACCTGCTCCCCGAAGACGAATGGGGCGAGATCGAGGAGGTCGACCCGATCCCGAACCACAAAGACCACGCAACCGATCTCGTCGGCGAGGACCTCTCGGATCTCACGATCGTCTACGACGCCCTCTACGGCAGCGGTCAGGGAGTCACCGACGCCCTGCTGGAATCCGCAGGCGCGGAAGTCATCCGTCGGCGCTGTGAGAAGGACCCGACCTTCGGCGGCGGCGAACCCGAACCGAGCCCGAGCAACCTCCAGCCCCTCGCAGACGCGGTCGAGGAACACGACGCCGATCTCGGGATCGCCAACGACGGCGACGCCGACCGGATCGCTATCTGCACGCCGGAGCGTGGCTATCTCGACGAGAACCTCTTCTTTGCGGCGGTCTACGACTACCTGCTCGAATCCGATTCCGGCTCAGCCGTTCGGTCAGTATCGACCACCTTCCTGATCGACCGGATCGCCGAGGCCAACGGCGAGGAGGTCGTTGAGGTGCCGGTCGGCTTCAAGTGGGTCGGCAAGGCGATGGGCGAGACCGACGCGCTGATCGGCGGCGAGGAGTCGGGTGGGTTCTCGATCCGCGGCCACATCCGCGAGAAGGACGGCGTGCTGATGGCGCTGCTTGCGGGGGCGGTCACCGCGGCCGAACCGCTCGACGACCGGGTTGACAAGCTCCTCGACGAGCACGGCGAGATCCACGCCAGCAAACGCAGCGTGGCCTGTCCCGACGACCAGAAGGAACGTGTGCTGTCGGATCTCGAAGACCACATCCCGGAGTCGGTCGCGGGTTCGGCGATCGCCAACACCGTCACCCTCGACGGCTTCAAACTCCTCTTAGAAGACGGTTCGTGGCTCCTGATCCGCCCAAGCGGGACCGAGCCGAAACTCCGCGTGTACGGTGAGGCAGGGAGCGAGGACCGACTCGAAACGCTGCTCGACGAGGGCGTCGACATCGTTGAACCGCTGGTCTAAGGCTCGCTGCAGCCGTTTTACGCCGTTTCTTCGACGAGATCAGCGGGAATACTGACCCGGACGCGGGTGCCCGTCTCGTCGGTGTCGAACTCGACGGAGCCGCCGAAACTGTCGGTGCCCCACTTGACGAGCCACAGCCCGAGCCCGCTGCCGTGTTCGAGATCCGTCTCTTCGGCGTTGTCGAGGACGGCGATCTCGTTGTCGTGGATGCCCGGTCCCTCGTCAGCGACAATCAGGGTCGCGCTCTCGGCGTCGTAGCTGACGATGACCTCCGAGTCGGTGTGTCGGACCGTGTTCTCGATCAGCTCCTCGATGATCGAGCCGATGACCACCGGGTTGATGCGGACCGCCGTCGACTTCGGTACCGACCCCGAGACCGGCACGTCGTCGTACTCCTCGGAGACCGACTCGAGCGCGTCGGTAATCAGCACTGGCAGCGGGGTGGCCGACTCCGCTAGTGGGTCGGCATCCAGGACGTGTTCGGTGTTTTGGGCCTTCTTCCCGATCGTGACCAGATCGTCGAGGAGGGTCTCGATCTTCCGCTGATAGGTCTCGGTCTCACCCCCGCCGTCGGCCATCACATCGACGTACCCCTTCGCCACGTTGAGGTCGTTGCGCAGGTTGTGGCGAAGGACGCGATTGAGCACCTGAATCCGCTGCTGGCGGCGGCGCTCGGCGGTGATATCGGTGAAGACGATCGTTCGGCCGATCGGAGTATCGCTGTCGTCGGTTGCGGTGGTCATCACGGCCTCGACGACCGTGTCGCTGTTCGGCATTCGGAAGGTGATCGGCTCTCCGTCCCGGAACTCGTCGCTGTCGACCGTCTCGGGCAACAGGTCGTCCAGCGACGCACCGACGGTGTCGAGCGCGGAGACCGAAAACAGCTCACGTGCCGCGGGGTTGAGATCAGAAATGTTGCCCTCGTTGTTGATGACGACGATGGCCGAATCCGAGGCCTCAAAGGCGGTCTGTCGGCCGACTGACCGCGAGGCCGGGAGCTGGTCGAACAGGCCGTACTCGGTGACAGTGAGCCACAGTCCCGCGAGGCCGACCGAGAGGCTCGCAATACGGAGGATGCTGATCGACTGAAAACCGGAGACGAGCCCGAACTGGTAGAGGTATCGGACGAGCCACGGGAAGACGATCGGCAACGAGAGGCCGACGACTGCTTGCTGTCGGAACGGCCGGTGGTTGGCCGCGGTTTCGTACAGCAGTCCGATCCCGACGCCGATGGCGACACCCGCCCCAAGCACCTCGACGACGGAAGCGAACTGGTGAAAACTGGTCCGGAGGTCCGGGTCGATACTGATAAACTCGAACGTTGCCGCCGCGCCGACAAAGCCGTTCAGCGTTGCGACGAGGAACGTGAGGCCGCCGAGGGCCGCGACAGCGACCTTTTCGCGCCGCCCAATGCGCCGCGTGTATCGAAGCGCGAACCAAAGCCACGCGAAGATCCCGGCGACCGTGAACAGCCCCGACAGCGGTGTCGTACTGGTCAACAACAACTGGGTTGTTTCAGGCAACGACAGCGAGTAGAGCTGGCCACCACGCGTGATCCCGTTGCTGGCCAGCACGTAGACGACGAGTGATGTCGACAGATAGTTGGCACCCCAGAGAATGGAAAACACCGCGAGGCTCTTCACGCCGATCCCGCGGTAGCGCTTGAGGAGGAAACCGCCGAACAGTCCGTAGCCGAGACTCACCACACCGGTGAGAAACGCGAGCTGAATGGACGCGGAGACTGTCACTGATTACAGACATTCAACGATAAATTAAATAACTTCCTTCCGAGTACTCGGCGTCGTTGTCGGACAGCAGAACGGAGCAGCCCGGTTGGGAGTGCCAGTCGACGGGCAGCGGGCCACGGTATGAGCCACCGCGACTCCTGGAACCAGTCCACCGAACCGGATGCCTTTTTATCGGGGCCTTCCGTACAACGAGTTATATGTTCAAGGCCATCGTGAGCGCCGACACGCTCACAGACGCGCTCGATTCGGTGAGCGTGCTGGTAGACGAGTGTAAGATCCGACTCAACGAGGAGGAGCTGTCGATTCGTGCCGTCGACCCCGCCAACGTCGGGATGGTCGATCTCTCCCTGGACGCCGCTGCCTTCGAGTCCTACGACGCCGACGGCGGCGTCATCGGCGTCAACCTCGGACGGCTTGAAGACATCGCCGGGATGGCAAACAGCGGCGACCTCATCCAGCTCGAACTCAACGAGGAGACCCGCAAGCTCCACATCCAGATCGACGGACTGTCCTACACCTTGGCGCTGATCGACCCCGATTCGATCCGCCAAGAGCCCGATATTCCGGATCTCGATCTCCCCGCAGAGGTCGTCCTGGAAGGCAGCCAGCTCAACCGCGGCATTACCGCCGCTGACATGGTGTCGGACCACATCTCGCTGCGCGTCGACGAAAGCGAGGAGGCATTTTATATCGAGGCCGAGGGCGACACCGACGATGTCGACCTCAAACTCACAAGCGAGGACTTGATCGATCTCACCGCCGGACCGGCCAACTCGCTGTTCTCGCTGGACTATCTGAAGGACATGAACAAGGCGATCCCCAAGGCGACCGAAGTTACCGTCGACCTCGGCGAGGAGTTCCCCGTCAAACTCCACTACGAGTTCGCCGAAGGGCTGGGCCACGTCACCTACATGCTCGCCCCGCGCATCCAGAGCGACTAACACCCCCTCACCAGCGACCTCCATTGGTACGCAGCCAGCCGACCACACCAGCGACCACCTATTTAAATCGACAGTCGACCGATTCGACCGGTCAGCCCGCCGGAAATCACGTCTTTAGGTGTGGCTGTGGTAGCCGTCGGGTATGGAATCGACGCTCACCCCGGACGACAAGTCGAAACCAGTTATAAACGCCGACGGCGAGCGTGTCGGCCGCGTTATCGCCATCGAGGACGGCACCGCCAACGTCGACCCGGATCCAGGACTCACCGAGACGTTCCTCTCGCTGCTCGGCTGGGCGGAAGTCGACGCCGAAAGCGGCACCTACACGCTCCAATCCGAGGCGATCGAAACAATCACCGACGAGGAAATTCGGCTCACGGAGTTCTGAAATGGCAGGGATCGGCGTCGAGAGCGTTGCGACCCTCCCGCTGCAGAGCGGCTTTCTCCGGTACGCGATCGTGTTTTTCCTGCTGGCGATCGTCGCGGGACTGGTCGGCTTCCGGAACGTGGCGGGGATCTCGATGCGGATCGCCAAGATCTTCGTGCTGATTTTCCTCGCGTTGGCCGTGGTCAGTCTCTTCCTGTAGGGCCGAGCGCCCGCGGTCGACTACCGCTGGCGATCGATGACGGCCTTGGCCTCTCTGCCCGCCTGTTTCCAGCCGTAGCCCGCATTGTAGACGTGGCGTTTGCTCTCGACGAGTTCCTCCGGTGAGGACTCCTCGAAGCCGCCGCGGTCCCACGCGCCCGACTCCCGGAGCCACTCACAGACGGTGGCTTTGGTCTCGGCCCACGAGAGGTCGACCATCTCGTACCACGCGATCATCGCGAACACCGCGTTGTCGTGACAGCCCGGTACCGACCCGTGCTCGTAGATCGTCCGCATGGGCTCGATGGTCGGCTCCGAGACGAGCTCCTTGTACTCGGCGGCTGTCAGCAGCCGTAAGGTCCCGTCGTCGTCCTGTTCGATCCGGCTGACGGCCTTCAGCGTATCGAGGGCCGCCTTGTGAAGCTCGCCCCACTCGCCGTGGACTGCCTCCTGGAGCGTCGACTCGGTGACCGGTGTCTGGCTGGTGGCTAACACCGACAGACAGTCGGTGTAGGCCTTTTCAATAGTCGGCCACGCCGTGCCCTCGAACCGGCAGTCGAGCTCGTGGAGGCTGTTTGTCGTCCGGCAGTCCGGGCAGGGGTAGCTGAAACGCGGCACTATCGATCACTCTGTCGCCAGCCGACTATATGTTGTATGGTTTCGCGGCCGGGAGACCGTCGGGCTTATTCATACTGCCATGAAAGTCGGCGGTAACTATGTCGACCCCGCTCTACGCCCGGTATCCCTTCCTCCAGGCGGCCCGACAGGCCGTCGGTGAGCTGGGCGTCGACATCGAGACGCTGATCGCCGAGGGCGCACCCGCGGTCGACCGGGGCCGCGAGCGGGTCGAACGCGCGCTATTGGCCGGGCGAGTCGACGCCGAGGACTCCGACGAGTGGCGCGATGAGGACGAACTACTCTCCTATCCGATCGCCCGCATTCTCGTCTCGCTGCTCGATTCGGGCGCGGCGATCGACAAGTACGCCGCCGCCGAGGCGAAGACGGCCGTCCAGCGGTTACAGGAGGACTTCGAGGCGGGCGACGACGGGCTGAAGAGTACGACCTCCGCGCGGCTCGACCGCGAGACAGTCCTGGAGGAACTCGGTCTGTCGAACACAATTCGACCGGAGACCAGCCAGCCACACCGCGAGCCGGAGTGGTTCCGGGTCGGCGTGGGGAGCTATCTCCGATTGGCCGCGGGCGACCGCGGCGACGACTGGCGACTCGTCAACCGGGAAGTGATCGACGGCGACGTCCGGGTCGAACGTGGGGAGCTATTCGCCCTGCTGCGAACGGCGATCCGTCGGCGCATCGCCGCTGGCCTCCCCTTCGAGGGGCTGACCGAGGGCGAAGGGATCGTCGAACCCCTGGAATCGGATCTCGGCGAACTCCGGCGACTACTGTCGGAGCGCACGGTGGTCGGGAAGATCGATTTCGTCAACCGGGAGCTGTTTCCACCGTGTATCGAGAACCTCCTGCAGAAGGCCGAAGACGGAATCGAGCTTGAAGAATTCGAGAGTTTCACCCTGATGGCATTTTTAACGGGGATCGGGATGGCGGCCGACGAGATCGTCGACTTCTGTGCGGCCTCGTCGCTCGATCCCGAGGGCATCCGCTACCAGACGGAGTATCTCAAGGACGACCGCGGCACGCAGTATCCGCCGCCGTCGTGTGAAACGCTGAGCGCCTACGGGATCTGCCACAACGAAGATGACCACTGGAAGACGGCAGGCCATCCGCTGGCGTACTATCAGGCACGGGTCGAAGCCAGCGACGACGAGCTGGTAGACTGGCGAGAGAGACAGTCACAGACCCCGGAGTAGTTCGAAAGCGACAGCTCTGGAGTAGGCAGCGACAGTAGTTGGGGCCGTCGGCGTTAGTCGTCCGACTCGTCGTCCTTGCGTCGGACGAGAAAGACGCCGATGACGGCCATAAGCAGTACGAATCCGGCGAGCGCGCCAACGAGAGCCAGCGCGCCGTTACTCGGCAACCCTCCGGAACCGTCGAAGACGACACCGATACCGATGAGGGAAGCGAGGAACAGCCCGACGGCAGCCAGCGACACTACCGTCTGTCGGCGCATTTCCTCGTCGATTTCCATGTCGCTCCGTTTCCCCGGCCGTCTCAAAAGGGCTTCGAAACGCGCGGCGGGAAACCGGGATCGCACCCACTGCTGGCGGCTGATTTCGACCGAACGAGGGTTTAGATAGCTTCAGCACCTAGTTAGCTACAGCGAAAGTCCCTCCCATGAGTACCCGAGATACCTCCCCCGCTGAGCAGCCAGCCTGCCACCCACCACCGGAGTCCCCATTGGCGGCCGCGGGCACCGGCGAGCGCGCACGGCGGGCCAGAACCGAGTCGATGACGCTCCGTCCCATTCGGGATGGCCGGACGATCGTCGAGACCGACGGCGGCACCTACGTCGTCGACGCTGCCCACGAGCGCTGTACTTGCCCGGATCACGCGATCCGCGGCGTGCGGTGCAAACACCTCCGCCGGGTTGCCATCGAGGCCACCGCGGGCACGATCCCACCCGCAGGGATGCGGGAAGGGGCGTGTGCGCTCTGTGGCGACCCCGTGTTCGTCGGCCTCGACCAGCCCACCGCACTCTGTGAGCGCCACAGCTTCGACCCCGGCGAGTGCGTCGTCGACCGCGAAACCGGGAGCCTGCTGATCGTCATCGCAGAGACGACCGACCGCGCCGACGAGCGGCGGATCGACGACGGGCGGCCCATCGCCGAAGTCGAAACCAACCGGAACTACGGCGGCCACGAACCGGTCGTTGAGGCCGTCTACGCCAGCGCGCTCGGTCGGCAGACGAACGGTCGGGCGACCAAACGGTACGGGTTTCCAGCGGGTCGGCTCCGTCACACCGACCGCGATCCCGCCCGTGGGCGACGGCTACTTGCCAGCAACCGGCCAGCCCGGCGGGCCGATGCCGCCGGCTGAGACGACTACGATTCGTCGGGCGCGTTTTTGGCGGACTCGTTGGCGTCTTCGTTCGGACACCGGGGCACCGAGACCGCCACCGACTCGTGTGCGGCACGCACGACGAACCAGCCACAGAACTCTCGCCCCGTCGAGAGTTCGACGTGCTGTTCGGCCGTTCGCTCCTCGTCGGTCGTGATATCAGTGACGCCGATCCGGTAGCGCCCGGCCGTCTCGACGACGGCTGGCTCGGTTATTCGTTCGCCCGGAGGAACCTGGAGTGTCTCGTCGTACAGCGGCTCCTCGCGGACTCGGTCGACGACGACCGACAGCTCCCGCGGCCGATTGGCCTGGTTTTCGATCCGCAGATCGAACGCCGTCGACAGCGATGACTCGCCGAGACAGCCCGCCGAGACCAACAGCGACAGGGACGCAACGACAACCCGTCGGCGATCTACACCCATTGGTACAGTTACCGACTACCTGCGGATAGTGTTTATTCAACCAACAGAGAATCTGTACATAAATCGGATGGATTGACGACTAGATGTCGTCGAGTGTCGTTTTCGTGCTACGGCCGACGAACTCCTCGAAGTCGACGCCGTCGGCGAGCGCAGTCTCCTTTTTGACGCGGTAGTTGCCACCGTCGGTCGTATAGAGGTCGCTGGGGTGGAAAAAGTACCAGTCCTCGCGGTCGAACCGGACGGCGATACGGGATTTCGCGCCGAAGTTCTGAGCGAAATAGATGAGGGCTTCGACCTCCTCGCCGGAGAGGTAGATCGGATCGCCGCTGCTGGATTTGGCCTCGATGGCGTAGAACCGCTCGCCGTCGCCCGCGAGCACGTCGGGGAGCTCTCGGTCGGTCGCAGAGCCGCTGGCAGGCGCGCGCATGACGGCGAACCCAGACTCGTCGAGGCGGTTGACCAGTTCCCGCTCCCGGCGGTCGCCCTTTCTATTCGCGGACATCGGCCCTCCATTCGTCGCGGACGGACGGTCGACAGCTATGTCGGAACTGCATACCGAGCGTTAGACAGTAGATACTAAAAGGCAACCGGGCGGCGACCGCTGGTCACTCCGTCGACTCGGTGTCGTCGGCCCCTTTGAGCCCGGTCGGGCCGTTGGCCAGTTCGTTGGATCCTTTATAGATGAACAGGAGCGAACTCACGATAACGAGGTCCCCGTAGGGATCGTAGCCGTTGAATGCTAGAATAACGCCGAAGATGACGAGAATCGCCGCGAGTCCCATATATGCCCAGCCGACATTCATACCGGGTGCTCTCGCAGCGAGGCTAAAAGGTCGACGGTTCCGACCCTACGTGCCGTGGTCCCAACTGCCCATATAGTCGCGTTGCTCGTCGGTCAGCGAGTCGTGGTCGACGCCCTCGGCGTCGAGCTTGATCTCGGCGATCTCCCGGTCGAGGTCGTCAGGCACATCGTGGACGCCTGCCTCATAGGCTTCGCCGTTGTCGGCGAGCTCGCGGACGGCGACAGCCTGGACGCCGAAGCTCTGGTCCATCACCTCGACGGGGTGGCCGAGCGCGACCGGCGCGGCGAGGTTGACGAGCCGACCCTCGGCGAGGACGTTGAGGCGGCGGCCGTCGTCCATCTCGTAGGCCTCGACGCCGTCGCGTGCCTCGTAGGTGTCGACCGCGCGCTCTTCGAGCGCCACGAGATCGATCTCAATGTCGAAATGGCCCGCGTTGGCGAGCAGCACGCCGTCCTTCATCTGATCGAAGTGTTCGTCGACGACCACGTCGCGGTTGCCCGTCGTCGTTAGAATCAGGTCGGCCTCGGCGGCCGCCTCCGCCATCGGCATGACCTCGTAGCCCTCCATGTGAGCTTCGAGCGCCTTCCGGGGGTCGACTTCGGTGACAATCACGTTGGCGTTCTGTCCGGCAGCCTTCTTGGCGACGCCCTTGCCGCAGTAGCCGTAGCCCGCGACGACGACGTTCTTGCCCGCGTACGAGAGGTTCGTCGTCATGGCGATGGTGGCCAGCGAGGACTCGCCGGTGCCGTGGACGTTGTCGAACAGCGTCTTCATCGGCGTGTCGTTGACCGCGAAGACGGGGTATTCGAGCGCGCCGTCGTCGTCCATCGCGCGCAGTCGGTGGACGCCGGTCGTCGTCTCCTCGCAACCGCCGACGATGGAGTCGATGAGTTCGGGGTGGTCCTCGTGGATCGCCGCGATCATGTCCATCCCGTCGTCGACCGTGATCGTCGGCTCGTGGTCGAGCACAGCGTTGATGGCCGCATAATAGTCATCGTCGTCGACGCCCCGAACCGCATAGGACGTGATGTTGTCGTGGGCGTCGAGGGCGGCGCTCACGTCGTCGTGGGTCGAAAGGGGATTACAGCCGGTGATGGCGACCTCCGCGCCGCCAAGGGCCAGCAGTTCGACCAGATTGGCCGTTTTGGCCTCGACGTGCATCGCCATCCCAATCGTCTCGCCCGCGAGGGGTTTGTCGGCGGCGAACTCCTCGCGGAGCGACTGCAGGATCGGCATATGCTGTAGCGCCCACTCCATCTTGCGTCGACCCTCGGTCTCGGCGGCCTCGACGTCGTCGAGGTGGACCGAAACCGGCGGGTAGGCTGATTCGCTCATAGAGAGGCTTCATCACAGGCGGTGAAAACGGTACCGAAGCGGGTCAGAAGGACGTGTCGTCCAACACCGTCTGAAACAAGAGGGCACCGACGAGTGCGCCAGTCAGTAGGAGGCTCTCGCCGAAGCCGTACTGGAAGGGGTAGACGGTCAGCGCGAGCAGCCCAACGGCTCCAAGCATCCCGATACCCGCGATCAGCAGTACGTCGGTCGGCCGATCCATACGGAAAAGTAGGCGGCGAATTCTTTTAAATCATGGCAGCTGACAGGATGGTCACGCAATCAGTTTATAAATTCGATGGCGATCGACAAACCACGGCGTCAAAGAGGCCACCAGTCTACTCGGCGCGGTCGACCAGTGCAGCGGCGGCCTTGGCGGCCCGCTCTTTCACGGCTTCCTCGTCCAACGTCTGGACCTCACGGTCTGCCATCAGCACCTCACCATCACAGATCGTATGCCGCACGTCCGAGCCGCGCACTGCGTAGGCCAGGTGACTCACGTAGTCGTGGATCGGCGTGAGATGCGGCGCGTCGAAGTCGACGACCGCGATGTCAGCAGTCCCACCGGCCTCGATTCGGCCGACCGGCAGCCCGATCGCCTCGGCGCTGCCCTCGGTCGCCATTCGTACGGCGTCCTCGGCGGCCACATCGCGGGCGTCGCCGCGGGCGAGTTTGCCGAGCATCGCCGCATCGCGAATCTCGTCGAACAGATCGAGATCGTTGTTCGAGGCCGCGCCGTCGGTGCCGAGGCCGACGTTGACGCCGGCGTCGAGCATCTCCTGGATCGGCGCGATCCCGCTGGCGAGTTTCATGTTCGAGGCCGGACAGTGGATCACGCTCGCGCCCGTCTCGGCCAGCAGATCGATCTCGCGGTCGTCGACGTGAACACAGTGAGCCAGGAAGTCGTCGTTGGTGAGCATCCGCAGCTCGTCGGCGTACTCCAGCGGGCGGACGCCGTGGTCGTCGACGATGGGGTCGACCTCGTTTTGGGTCTCGTTGGCGTGGTAGTGTAGCGGCACCCCGGCCTCGCGGGCCTGCGGGACGAACTCCTCCAAATATTCGGTCTCGACGGTCGTCAGCGAGTGCGGCATCAGCGCGGTGGTGATCCGACCGTCGGCGCTCCCCTCGAACTCGCGGGCGATGTCGAGGCCCTCCTGGACGTCGGCGCGGGCGGCCTCGTCGTCCTTGCCGATGGTGATGAAGGCGTGACAGAGGTTGGCCCGCAGCCCGGACTGTTCGGTGGCGGCGGCGATCTCCCCGACCTCGAAGTAGCTGTCGGCGAAGCCGGTGATCCCGTTTTTGATGAACTCGACGAGGCCGAGTTCGGTGCCGACACGGATGTCGTCGGGCGTGAGTTCGGCCTCGACCGGCCAGATGTCCTCCTGGAGCCACGCATCAAGCGGTTTGTCGTCGGCGTGGCCCCGGAGCAAGGTCATCGCAACGTGGGTGTGGGCGTTGACCAGCCCGGGCATCACAAGCGAGTCAGTTGCGTCCAGCGTTTCATCGGCAGTCACGTCGCCAACCTCAATGACCTCGCCAGCCTCACGATCGACCAGTACGTCGGCTTCGCGAACCTCGAAGTCGGGCGTGAGTACGTGGCCGCCCTCGATAGCGTATACGTCGTCCATACCGCGGCTTCGCACGGCGGTCCCTTAAGAAATCAGGATCGGTCCCGGAGCTTGGCGATCCGCTGGCCCAGCGGCGGCTGGACCTCGAACCACGTCCGCCAGGTCGCGGACTCGGGGTCGACACCCCGGCGGGCGGCGGCCGTCTCGAAGGCTGTCGCGAGCGTCTCGCTGCCGACCTGCCCGGCGGCCGCACGGTCGGCAGCGAACTGGAGCCGTCGACCAGCCCAAAACAGCCCGAGTGCGGCGACCGCGATCAGGAACAGTCCGTCGGAAAACGAGACGAGGCCGCCGAACATCGCGGTGGCGAGCCCGATCACGCTCGCGGCAGCCAGCGCGCGGTACTCGATATACAAATACCGGCCACGGGCGAGTTCGGCCGCGAGGAGCGCGGTGGCGGTCGGCTCGTCGAGTTCGTCGAAGACGGCCGACGACAGCAGTAGGGACCGCCTACCGGGCGGGCCGCGGAGCGACACCTCGATCCCGTCGGCGTCGACGACGTGGATACGATCGGGAACGTAGTCGGCGGCTACCAGCCGGACGAGTTGGTCGCGCTCGTCGGGCGTCGGCTCCCGGGTCTCCCGGAGCGACAGCGCGACCAGCGGTGCGACGATCGCCCCGAGGCCGAAGACAACCACGGCGACCACAACGAAGGAGATCGGGTCGACAGACAACTGGAGCGGGACGGCGGGAAACAAGCCTATCGAGAGACCGGACATACCATGCGTTTGTCGGCGAGAGCGTCAAATCGGTTGCGCTCCGGGAGGGAAAGACAGTTGCCCCCTCGACAGAGAGGGAGGGTATGCGCATTGCCGTTCCTAACAAGGGTCGACTACACGAGCCGACGGTGAAGCTTCTCGAACGGGCGGGCCTCCACATCGAGAACGGAGCCGACCGCAAACTGTACGCCGACACGGTCGACCCGGACGTGAGCATTCTTTTCGCACGGGCCGCCGACATCCCCGAGTACGTCGACGACGGCGCCGCGGAGGTCGGGATCACCGGCCTCGATCAGGTCCACGAATCCGAGTCGGAGCTCTCGGAGCTCCTGGATCTCGACTACGGCCGGTGTCGACTCGTGTTGGCGGCCCCCGAAGACGGCGATATCACCGAACCCCAACAGCTCGAAGGCAAAAAGGTCGCCACCGAGTTCCCGAATATCACCGAGCAGTACTTCCGGGCCCAGAACATCGACACCGAGATCGTCGAAGTGACCGGGGCGACCGAACTCACGCCACACGTCGAGATGGCCGACGCGATCGTCGACATCACCTCGACCGGGACGACCCTGACGGTCAACCGACTGGGTGTGATCGACGAGGTGCTGTCGAGTTCGGTCCGGCTGTTTGCCCGCGAGGAGACCGCGGGCAACGAGAAGGTCCAACAGCTCGTAACGGCGCTGGAATCCGTCCTCGCAGCCAACGACAAACGCTATCTCATGATGAACGTCGATGAGGAGAACCTCGCGGCCGTCCAGGACGTGATTCCCGGCCTCGGCGGACCGACGGTGATGAACGTCGCCGGAAGCGAGGACGTGGCCGTCCACGCGGTCGTCGACCAACAGCAGGTGTTCGAAGTGATCAACGACCTCAAGAGCGAGGGTGCAACTGGTATTTTAGTTACCGAAATCGAGCGACTGGTCGAGTAGCCACCGGCTACTCAGTCGGCGTTACGTCCCGGAGATTCGGCGTTGTGATGTCGGGATCGATAGCGAGCGTACCGTACTGATACCGACAGTATACCACGATTCCGAGCGCGGAGACGCTCACACCAGCCAGCCCCAACAGCCCTGCTTCGGGGCCGAACGCACCGCCGGAGACGATTTGAGGGCCGCGGGTGGTCGTCTCGACCAGCGAGACGGGGAGCTCGGCACCGCTGACCGGCAGGCCGTAGACGAGCCCCTGAAAGGCGTTCCACGTGATGTGGACCCCGATCGGGATCGCCAGCTCCCCGGTATATAAATAGCCGAGCGCAAGCATGAGCCCCGCCGCCGAGATGACAGCCGTGCTCAGCAGTGTCGCGTTCGGGTTGGTGGCGTGGAGGCCCCCGAAGACGAGCGACGACAGCAGCGTGGCACAGAGGGCGGCGATGCGGGGCGAAAGCCGGTCGAACCACCGGAACCCTTCGGCGAAATTCGTCAACAGATACCCTCGAACGAGCAGTTCCTCGTAGAACCCAACGAGCAGAAAGACGGTGACCAACCCGGCCAACTGCGGGAGCGTTCCCGGCGCGAGGCCGACCGATTCGACGGCGAGCCAGCCGCCAGCGACGCCAACACCGACCAGTGCCGTCATCACGCCGCCGCCGAGTGCGAGGCCGAACCCACAGTCGACCCACCATTCGCGGTCGATTCCGAGGCCGTAGTCCGACAGTCGTCGTCGGTCGAGCAACCACGCGACCGCCACGAGTGTGAGGAGGACGACGAGCCCGCCGATAGCGTTCAACACCAGCGGGCGGATGGCCGGTCCGAAACCGGCCAGCAGGCCGATGCCGGTGGTTTCGCGCAATAGCTGTAGTGATAGCAGCGTCACGATCGACACCAACACGAAGAGGACTGTGCCGAGAAGGAGCCGCCACGGGGTCCGGAGGCGGCGCTCCGTCCCGTTCCAGATCACCCACTGGAGTCGGCGCATAGCTTGGAGTCCACCTACAGCCACCTGTAACCCACGGTTGGAACAGGTCTTGTTCGGATCGGGGGTTAGCCCGGAATACTGGCGACGAGGATCAGCCCGCCGATCAGGACCGTCCCGAGAAGCACCGAGACGATGGCGTGAACGATGGTTATTCGCACCGTCGTGCGGCGGGGCTCGTTGTAGAGCAACTGGATGATCAGCCCATCGACGGCCAGTGCGACGAGCACGCCGACCCCGCCGGGAATCGGCGACAACTGTGTGAGAAGCGAGACGACTGCGGGACCGAACCCGACACCGAGTGCCTTGGCGGGCGAGACATCGCCGAGGACGTTGCGAGCGGCGAGATGGGCCGTAACGGAGAGAAACAGTCCCAACAGGCCGACAGTGCCGATGACCGCGATCGGCCCCGGCGACGTTTGCAAGAGAGCGTGACTGGCCACCATACCGAAGCTACCGGATACAGGGTGTCGAATCTGTCGGTTTTCGAGATCAGGCCAGCAGGCCGAGCTCGTCGAGTCGGTCGGTGATGACGTCGACGGCGGCCTCGGCGTCGCTGGGCTCCTTACCGCCGGTGATGACGAGCTTACCGGAGCCGAACAGCAGCGCGACGACATCGGGGTCGTCGAGGCGGTAGACGAGGCCCGGGAACTGTTCGGGCTCGTACTCGATATTTTCGAGACCGAGGCCGATCGCGATCGCATTGAGATTGAGATCGGTCCCCAGATCGGCGCTCGTCACGATGTTCTGGACGGTGATCTCGGGATCGTCCTCGATCGGGATCTGGAGCTCCCGGAGTTTCTCGAAGACGATGGCGAGGCTTTCGTGGACCGCCTCGGTCGAGTTCGCGCCGGTACAGACGATCTTCCCCGACCGGAAGATCAGCGCCGCGGATTTCGGTGACTGGGTTCGGTAGACTAGGCCTGGAAACTGTTCGGGGTCGTAGTCGGCGCCTTCGAGGTCCATCGCCACGCTCTGGAGATCGAGTTCCTGGCCGATCCCCGTCGAGGCCACCACGTTCTCGATAGAGATCGTTGTTTTGGGATCGCGCATTCTATATCGGCTATCGTTGGTATTGTGTATAAAAGTAAGTCAATACGAACGGCCGGGAGCAGCCCATACGGTCAGCCCGTTCGGACGATCATCGCCGCATTCGAGAGCGTCACGAGCCCGCCGAGCAGGGCGATCCCGACCGGGACGCCGATGGCGATCGGACTCTCAGAGATCGCCAAAAAGCCGAGAAAGCAGACCACGAGTGCCCCGCCTTTGAGCAAACCGAAACCGACCGGCCCCGGCTGGTCCGACAGCAGGGCGACGACCGCAGGGTTGGCCTCGATCACGTCGGCGCGGCGGACTGCCAGCACGGTGGTTACGTAGTCGCCGACCCCATAGAGGAGGACGGCGAGGATCCACCACTGTAGCTCCACCGTCGAGACATCCATACACGCCATTGGAGACCCCGGGTTATCAGTACAGCCTGATTACCCGACCACAACCGTCGACTACTCCGGCTCATCCTCACCAGTCGCCGCCATCCTCACCAATCAACAACCCTCCCGCCACGGACCGACACGCTGATAGCCGACATCGCACTGTGTGGGAACGTGTACTGTCTGGAGTTGGCCGGAGACGAGGATGCCTTCGCGGCCTGCGAGGCCGCTGCGGCAGCCTCGGCAGTCGAGATCGTCGCCCCTGGCCTCGCAACAGCCCGCGGGATCGACCCCGACCGGGTTCGGAATTTGGCCTACACCCATGCCGCCAGCGAGCTGGTGGCCACGACAGCAGCCGATATCGAGGCGGCCGAACTCGCACTCGAAGCCGCGACGTTCGACCGCACCGGCTCGGTCGCGGTCCGCGCACGGGACGTGCGGAGTCAAACCGGGTGTAGTACCCAAACAGCCGAACGGCGGCTGGGATCGGTTCTTGTCGACCGTGGCTTTTCGGTCGACCTCGATGACCCCGACCACGAACTCCGCGTCCTGTTTTCAGAGGGCGAGGTCGACGGCGAGCAGCGAGACGCCTGTCTGCTGGGGTGGCTGGCCACCGAAAGTAAGCGGGATTACGGCGACCGACGGCCGACCGACCGCCCCTTCTTTCAGCCGGGAAGCATGGCCCCCCTCGACGCCCGTGCGCTGGTGAACATCGCGGGCGCTGGACCCGACACGAGAGTCGTCGACCCGATGTGCGGGACCGGCGGCCTGCTGTTGGAGGCGGCGCTGGTCGGCAGTGAGATAGTCGGCGTCGACGCCCAGTGGAAGATGACTCGCGGCAGTAGGGAGAACTTAACGGCGCTCGTCGGCGAGGCCGACGCCGAGATCATCCACGGCGACGCCACCGCCCTCCCGGTAGTCGATGACTGTGCCGACGCGGTCGTCTTCGACGCACCGTACGGCCGCCAGTCGAAGATCGCCCGCCACGAACTCGCCGACCTCGTGGGCGGGGCACTCGCGGAAGCCCGCCGGATCGCCAACCGGGCGGTCGTGGTCGCCGATCGGTCGTGGGAGGAGGAAGCGAGGGAGGCAGGGTGGACGGTCGACCGGCGATTCGAACGGCGGGTCCACGGCACGCTCGTCCGGCACGTTCACGTGCTGTCGGCGGAGTGACGCTGGACCGAGATCCGCCCGGTTTAAGCCGCCGGGTTGCTGATCACCGACAATGACGAACCAGGAACTCATCGCGGCGCTCCGCGATGCCGATGCGGTCCAGTACGGCGAGTTCGAACTCTCCCACGGCGGTACCAGCGACTACTACGTCGACAAATATCTCTTCGAGACCGACCCCCACTGTCTGGAACTCATCGCCGAGGCCTTCGCCAAGAAGGTCGACGAGCCGAAACTCGCGGGCGTTGCCCTCGGGGCGGTCCCGCTCGTCGCTGTGACCGCGACCGAGACCGACCGGCCCTACGTGATCGCCCGAAAGAAGGCCAAGGAGTACGGAACGGGCAACCGGATCGAGGGGCAATTGGACGAGGGCCAAGAGGTCGTCGTGCTCGAAGATATCGCCACCACCGGCAACTCCGCGATCGACGCCGCCGAGGCGCTGCGAGAGGCGGGCGCAGAGATCAATCGTGTCCTGGTGGTCGTCGACCGCGAGGAGGGCGCGACCGAACGACTCGCCGAACACGACCTCGAACTCGACGCGCTGGTGACCGCCAGCGAGCTGCTGGCCGACCGGTAGTCCTGGATCGCGGCACATACTTTTACGAACGGACGCGGAGGATGACACATGGTCGCTAGCGATGACCGTCAGTCGACCCTGCTCACCACGGTCGGACTGCTCGTCGCCGTCGTCGCCATCGTGGGGACGCAGTTCCTCGGCTGGGAGTGGGGTTCCGGCGGGCTCGCACCGACGACGATCGGAGTCATCGTCGCCGGAATCGCCGTGTTGGTTGCCGCCAAGCGAGCACTATCCTGACCGTCGACAATCATGGATTCTGACACTGTATTTATCATTATAAACAGTGTACAGTGCAGTGGTTCCCATGAGCAAATCGATCCTGATGATCGTCGGCGATTTCGGCGAAGACTACGAGATTATGGTTCCGTATCAAGCCCTCCAGATGGTCGGCCATCGTGTCGACGCGGTCTGTCCCGACAAGGAGGCCGGCGAGACGGTCAAAACCGCGATTCACGATTTCCGGGGCGACCAGACCTATATGGAGTCCCGCGGTCACAACTTCGAGTTGAACGCGACGATGGCCGACATAGAGCCGAGCGAGTACGACGCGCTCTGTGTGCCCGGTGGCCGCGCACCCGAATACCTCCGGACCTACGACGCCGTCATCGAGGCGGTCCAGCACTTCTTCGAGGCCGACAAACCGGTGGCCTCGCTCTGCCATGGCCCCCAGATTCTGGCCGCGGCGGGCGTACTGGATGGCTACGAGATGACGGCCTACCCCGCGGTGCGCGCCGAGTGCGAGGCAGCGGGCTGTTCGTGGGGCGACGGCGTCGTCCGCGACCGGAACCTCGTCACCGGCCAAGCGTGGCCCGATCACCCCGAGTGGCTCGCGGCGTTCCTGGAGCTGTTGGGCGACGAAATCAACCATACCGAACCCGCAGCGGCCGACGACTAGGCACCGCCTACTCAGACGGCCTCGGGCTGTGAGGGGTAGCGCGACTCGGCGATCGCAAACGTAAGCGTGCTCAGGACACCCAGCAGCGTGCCGATCGTCAGCGCGAGCGCGAGATCGGGCAGCGAGAGGGTGACGATCCCGCCGACGCTTGGCAGGAAAAAGCCCGACAGCCCATAGAGGACGATCCCGATGGCGACCACGTAGAAGGGGGCGTTGAGGTAGCGCCAGCGGAACCGCCCGGCGAGATACTCGTCGGTGACTTGGCCGAGGCTGCTGGTGATACCGGCGGCGGCGAACCACTGGACGGCACCGTGGACGAACGCCGCCGCGGCAGTCGCGATCTCCAGCGGCGGGGGCGTGGTCGACTCGACGGTGTCGATCATCGAGACGCCCTGGACGCCGCCGACGATGATCAGCGCGACGGCGACGATGTAGGTGATCAGCGTGACCCGACCGGCGTACAGCCCGTTGCGCACGCGGTCGACGGAGTTGTCGATGGAGTCTTCGAGGCCGAGTCCACGGAACAGCGAGTAGAGCCCGACGAGCGCCGAGATGAGCCCGAGGACGACCGCTCCGGCGACATCGAAGACGCCGGCGATGACCACCAGCGGGTAGATGAGCAGGAGGATGCCGAGCGGGACGAGAATGGTCCCCCGGGTTTCGGGGTCGGCCAGCACCTGCTTGATTGTGTAGTACATCGATTCGAGGTTCTGGGCCTGCCGGACGACGACCCGGCGGACGCCGTCGATGGGCATCCGCGAGCGGATCACCGGGACGACCGACTCGTCCTGTGCGCCGTCGGTAATGATGATCGCCCGGACCTCCTCTCCGGTCTGGAGGCCCGCCAGCGTCGTGTCGATCTCCTCGCCGACCGTCCGGTTGGCCCGCACGTCGTTGCCCTCGACCCCGGTGACGACCGCGACTTCGACCTCCTCGATCCCCTCCTCGCGGAGCGATTCGTAGGTCGACAACCCCTGAAACATGACGTTGACGTCGGAGTCTTCGGGATCGACCGTCGCCAGCGCGACCGCCGCCTCGCGGACGGCCTCCGCACCGACGACCGGCGTCGACAGGCCGGTCTTCCGGCCAACGTCGTCGTCGAGGTCGACACAGAGGACGAGCAGCATTCGTGTAGGAATAGGTGAGCACTCCGTTAAGACTTTTCTGGGGCCGGCGGGGGGAGACGAGGCCACGGGGGACGGTCGACACCGAGTCCCACGGGCAGTGGCTGTTTCGGACGCTTTTTGTGGCCACAGGCGGTAACAGAGTCAACTGATGATCTCTAAAGGCTGCGAACAGTGCGCCAAAGGCGGGAAGATGGTGCTTTTCGTCTACGGCTACTGTGACCAGCGGGACTGTTTCTACTGCCCGCTGGGAGAAAACCGCAAGAACGTCACCGATGTCTACGCCAACGAACGCAAGGTCGAGGACGACGCCGACATCATCGAGGAGGCCCACCGGATGGACGCGCTGGGCACCTCGATCACCGGCGGGGAACCGCAGGAGGCGATGGAAAAGACCTGTCGCTACCTCAACCTCTTAAAAGACGAGTTTGGCGAGGACCACCACACCCACCTGTATACCGGCATCACGGGCGGCCGCGAGAACATGCGTCGACTCTCGGAAGCCGGACTCGACGAGATTCGGTTCCATCCGCCGTACGAACTCTGGGGTGAGATGCACGGCACCGAATGGGAAGAAATCCTCCACATCGCCCGCGAAGAAGGACTAACCCCCGCTTTCGAGATCCCCGGCATTCGCGCCGAAGAGGAGTTCCTGGAGTTCCTCGACGAGGGCGCGGCGGAGTTCTGCAACATCAATGAATTTGAAATGAGCGACGGGAACTACCGCCGGATGCAGGAACAGGGGTACGAACTCCAGGAGGGCCACATGTCGGCGGTCGATGGCTCCAAGGAGGCGATCTTAGAGGAGATGGGCGACCACGAGCGCGTCTACTTCTGTACCAGCGTGTTCAAAGACGCCGCCCAGCACCGCAACCGCCTCAAGCGGATGGCCAAAGTCATTCGTCGGGAGTTCGACGAGATCACCGACGACGGCACCCTCGTCTACGGCAAGGCCTGGGAGTCGGAGGCCCGCCTCGACGAACTCGGCGTCCCCGATGAGTTCTACACTGTCAAATCCGACCACGTCGAACTCGCGTGGTGGCTCCTCGAAGAGATGGTCCAGGAGGGCGACGTAACCGAAGGCGAGATCGTCGAGCAGTATCCGACCGTCGACGGGACAGTCGTCGAGCGGACGCCGCTGGCGTAACGCGCTTTTTTGATGCAGTCGCAGTGCGGTTAGTCACCAGTTAGTGAATCGTGACGAGCGACCATCGGGAGCGAGGAACGTTTTAGTCCAGGTTTTTCCGACGGAGCGAGCGAAGCGAGCGACGGAGTAGAAAAACGTGGGTTCTAGAAGCCAAAGACGGGAACGAACCGGAAGACGAGGTAGGCACCGACCGTTGAGATCATCGGGACGACGTTCTGCATAATTACCACGCGGGCGGTCGTACCGGGGTTGAACAGATCCGACGCACTCGGGATCTCGGCGGGTTCCTCCTCGCCGATCGGTGGGAGGGATTCACCTTCGGTGTCGGCCGCAAGCGAGCCGACCGACATCCGCGTCTCGCCAGCCTTCTCGGAGATATCCGACCGGGAGGCCCGCATTGTTCGGGTCGCCCGACCCCAGCCGAGGCCGATAATCGACATCGTGGCGATGACGACGAAACTCGCGGGGATGCCGATCGCCGAGAGCCCCACCACCAGGATGGCGCTGACTGTGGCGACGACGATTGCGGCAGTCAGCGGCAGTTGGGTAATATCGCTGCCGAGCGTATCGAGCGTTCGGCGGGCGATGGTGAACGCACCGATGCCGACCGCGATACAGGCGATGATGATCCCGGTGTTCATCTCGAGGGCCCCGCTGCCGACCAGCGGGGCGATCGCGTTGGCGACGTTACTGGTCCCCGAGCTGAAGGCCATAATACAGCCGATCCCGATGACAACGGCGGTGCCGAACAGCTCCCGTGTGGTCGTGTTCGGCCCGAGGCTGATCGCCGGGATCGTCCCCGACCGATCGACGGTTAGAAGCTTCCCCTCGCTTTGGGCAAGGGCGATCCGCTTGTTGAGCGTCGCATAAAAGTAGCGGCCGATGACCGCCGAGATCCAAAAGCCGATCACGGGAGCGACGAGCCACCAGGAGACGATCTCGCCCATGACGGCCCAGTCAAGCGAGCCGCTGGCGAGTCCGAGCCCGGCGATCGCGCCGACGGCGGTCATCGAGGTCGAGGCGGGGACGCCGAAGACGTTGCCGACGAACAGCGCGAGCCCGATGAAAAACAGCACGGTGATGCTGGCAGGCAACGTGAAGATATCCGGATTAGTCACCAGTTCGGTGCCGAGGGTGTCGACGACGCGGCGGCCGATGGTCCACCCGCCGATGAAGAAGAAGACAGTCATCAGTCCGGCCGCGAGCGTCTTCGAGAGCGCCCCGGCACCGACCGCCGGGCCGAATGCGGGTCCCGTCGTCGACCCGCCGATGTTGTATCCGACGAAAATCGCTACGACCACCCCGATAATCAACAGTACCTCAGTCACAGTACGGTAGCTTACTGCCGACGGTGGTTAAGTCGTCGGATATCTCTTTGGGCGTCGACCGGCGAGGTTTTTGCAGGTGGGCCGCCGAGCCCCTGTATGCAGACGCTCACCGAAAAACGGGTTTTCGGCAGCAAGTTCGGGACGACCGCGCTGTTCGTCGCCAGCGAGACCGGTCTCGTCGAGGTATCAGTCTCGGCCGACCAGATCGGCGAGTTCGGTCTCGCCCACCGTGGGGCAGTCCAGACAGTAGCGGTCGACAACCGCGGCGTCCTGATCGGCACCGACGACGACAACGACGTACTCCACAGCGTACCCGATACCGACGACGAGTCACGGACAGTCCAGTCGCGGGAGTTTTCGCCGCTCGGGGACACATTTAACCAGGCGGTAACTGTCGGCTGGGGGCCGGGCGGGCCGGTCGCCGCCGACGCCGGGACTGTCTTCGAGTGGTCGAGAGAGGGCGGCGACTGGCACCGGCTGGGCGAGACCGAGGGTGTCCGAGCCGTCGACGGCGAACTGGTCGCGGCCAGCAACGGCGTCTACCGACTCGGTGACGACGGGTTGGAACACGTTGGACTCTCGGACGTGCGAGATGTTGCGGGCCACGGGACGCCGCTGGCGGCGACCGCCGACGGGCTGTTCGCTCTCGGCAACGGCTGGCAGCGCGTCGAGACGGGAGCCTTCGACCGTGTCGCCAGCGACGGCCACGGCCATGCTCACGCGATGGGCCCCTCGGGACTCATGCGACACACCGAGGGCGAGGCTGGCTCGGTCGTCGACAGCCCGTGGGAGAGCGACGAACTGCCGGTCGGCTCGCCAGCAGTCGATGTCGCCTACGGCAGCGGGATCGTCGCCGCAATAACCGAAAACGGGACGCTCTGTGTCGACGCGGGCGACGGCTGGCGACACCAACTGCTCGGCGTAGCCGGGGTCAGCGGGTTGGCTGTTGGACCGGGGCAATCCGAGAAGTAACCTCGGCCGCACACCGAAACCGGGTTTAGGTGGGACGGGAAACGGGGGAGTATGACCACGATCGTCCCTGCCTCGACATCCCAGGCGCTGGCGGCCGCGCTCGCCGACGAGGGAGTCGGCTCGCTGACCGTCCCGACCTACGACCGCTTCGCCGACGGCGAAACCCTCGCTGCGGTCCCCGAGTTTGAGGACAGCGAGGCGATTATCGTCGCCTCGACGGCGACCAATGATGCCCACATCGAACTGCTCCAACTGCAGGACGCGGTCCGTGAGGCCGGGGCGACCGACATCACGACCGTGATCCCGTATCTTGGCTACGCCCGCCAGGACAAGGCGTTCAAACGGGGACAACCGATCTCGGTGCGCGCGACCGCTCGCGCGATCAGTACTGGTACCGACCGGGTCTTCCTCGTCGAGCCACACGAGCCAGCCGTCGCCGACTTCTTTACGGTACCGACCGAGCCGATCGACGCCGCCGCCGGGCTGGCCGAGCCGCTTTCCGATCTCCAGGATCCGCTGTTCGTCGCGCCCGACGAGGGAGCCATCGAGCTGGCGACGACGACGCGGGACGCCTACGGCGAGGGGGCAGTCGACTACTTCGAGAAGGACCGCGACTACGAGACCGGCGAGATCGAACTCACGCCGAGCGACGCACCCGTCGACGGTCGTGACGTGGTGGTGGTCGACGACATCATCGCCACCGGCGGGACGATGAGCGGGGCCATCGAGGTGCTCAACAGCCGCGGAGCGGGCGATGTCTATGCGGTGTGTGTCCATCCAGTGTTGGCCGAGGCCGCACGGACCAAACTCGCCGCCGCGGGGGTCGAACGCGTCATCGGGACTGACAGCCTCGAACGCGCGGTCAGCGACGTAAGCGTGGCTCCGGCAATCGCCGCGCGACTCGGTAAGTAGCTGGGCAGCGGAGCCGGAATCCCTTTTATTATCCACGGCAGAACGGGAGGTATGGCAGGACGATACGGAGATCTGGACTACTCGAAAACGGTGAAAAACGGCGTGCTCGGTGGGGGCCTGCTGGTCATGCTGGGCTTCCTCGGCGAAGAGGCGGGGCACCTGCTGTACGGCGATCTCACCGGCGCACTGAACACGCTGTTTACCACGATGGAGTTCGGTGGGATCGTGATCGCGATGATCGCCGTATTCGTTTTCGGCATCGCACTCCCACTGACCGAGTGACGTGGTCGACCGAGTACCGCGAGGACGGAGCAAAAATCATGACTGACGACCAGTCAACCGACCGAAGCGAGGCGCTTTCTCACCCGACAGATACCCACGTCCTGACCGCTGACTGTCGTCGCTGTCCGGCGTTTCGAGTCCCGGAACTGTATCTCGTGGGGCAACGGCCCGTTGGACGCGACACTGCAGGTCGTCGGTGAAGCTCCGGGAGCGGGCGATCCCGACGCCAACCGAACGCGAGAACTGTCGACCCCACCTTCGGGACGAGATCGACCGGGTCGAGCCTGCGGTCGTGATCCCGACCGGGAAACACGCCACCATCTCGGTGCTAGCCTTCGAGAATCGGTCGGTCGAGGAGTTTCTCGAACAAGTCGGCCAGCCGGTCGACTGTCCGACCCTCGGCGTCACCACGCTGCCGATCCTCCATCCTTCCTACGAGGAAGTGTGGCGCTCGCGGCTTGGTTACGATGCTGCGTCGTACCGCGAGCAGCTCGCCAGCCATCTCCCATGAGCAGCGCGCAGTGAGCTGTCAGCCACCAACGTTCTTTATTAGTGCGACTATACGGGGAGTATGGCATCCAAAACGATCTTCGAGAAGATCAGAGACGGAGAAATATCGGCCCGAATCGTCCACGAAACCGAAACGACGCTGGCGTTCCTCGACGCCCATCCGCTCGCGCGGGGCCACACACTCGTCGTTCCCAAAGAACCGTACGAACACCTCCAGGATCTGCCCGCCGACCTCTCGGCGGATCTCTTCGAGACGGTCCACGAGATCACACCCGCCATTGAGGAGGCAGTCGACGCCGACGGGACGACCATCGGCATCAACAATGGCGAAGCGGCGGGCCAGGAGGTTCCCCACGTCCACGTCCACATCATCCCCCGATTCGAGGGCGACGACAGCGGCCCGATCCACGCCATCGCGATCGATTCGCCGGACCTCTCTGAGGCGGAACTCGATGAGATCGCCGCCACGATCGACGCCTAACGGTCGGTCAAGGCTGCTTCTGTGAACAGGCCTCGACGAAGTCGAAGCGACGAACGCCCGGCCTTTTATCAATTCATCGTATAAAAAATCCAGACAACCCCGAATTTTTGTTATTTATATAACCATTATACCTGTCACTGAGTGATAAGTATGCGCTGCGATGCCCTCCACGACTGCACGCTGCCCCGACTGCGGCAGTGCCATCTATACCGACGCCGACGAACAGCTGTGTGAAGACTGCGGGCTCGTCGTCGACAGCGACCGGCTGGACCGTGGTCCCGAGTGGCGGTCGTTTGCCGACGACGACACGAACCCCAAGCGGACCGGCTCGCCGCTGACCGACGCCAGACACGACCGTGGGCTGTCGACAGAAATCGGCCACACCGCAGAGTTGAGTGCGGCCAAGCGCCGACAGTTCGTCCGACTCCGTCGCCAACACAACCGCGCCCGGCTGGGCGATAAACGAACCCGGAATCAGGTCCACGCCTTCACGCGAATCAAACACGTCGTCAGCAACAAGTCGTTGCCCACGCAGGTCCGGGATCACGCCTGTCGGCTGTTCCGCTCCGCCCAACAGGAAGACCTGCTCCGCGGGCGATCGATCGAAGGCTTCGTCGCCGCCTGTCTGTATGCAGTCTGTCGGATGGAGTCGCTCTCGCGGACGATCGACGAGATCACCGAGGCCTCCCACAGCAGCCGCGAAGAGTTTCAGGCCGCCTACGACGCGCTGAACCGCGAGCTCGGCCTGCCGGTCGCACCAACCCATCCGCGGGAGTATCTCCCCCGGTATGCCGACCAACTCGATCTGTCGACGGCGGTCGAACGCCGGGCTCACGAGTTGGCCGACCGAACCGAACGTGAGGGAATTCTCAACGGCCGAAACCCAAGCGGGGTTGCGGCAGCCTGTCTGTATACGGCAGCGAAAGAAAACGACGCCAACCTCACACAGAGTGAGGCCGCGTCGGTCGCATCCGTGACACCGGTTACGCTTCGAACGACCTATCAGGAACTCGGCCCCTGAGGGGCACGAGATGACAGCGCGGTCGACACCGGCGAGACACCACCGAGCGGGCTGCGTCTAAAGCCGTGTTACGGACCCACCCCACGACGCAGCAGCCGCGTCGGCACGTCTCGAGGGCCACACCGGGAGCTGGCTCGAACCACCGACAAACCGGTGGTCCGGAACACTCCCGTCTATGACTGTTGCCACCTACCTAAAAAGTACACACGTGATACTCATCTGCAATCACGGACCAGTTTGGATCAGCGATAGTATGGCTGTCCATTACGGACAGAAAAGGTCGCTTATAGAGTCTCTTCCGGCAGAATATAGACGGTCGTACCGTGTTTGAGCACGGGGACAGTGTCGTCGGGCTCGAAGTAGTCGGGCCGACGGACTGTTTTGGCTTCGTAGGTCTCTGGATCCAGGACCTGGACAGCGTGTTCGTCCTCAACAGTAACGACGGTGGTGTCGACCGCGTCGTCGGTGCGGCCGATCTTCGTTACGTCCGGGGTGGTACCGTCCTCGTGGCTGGCCTCGTAGCGCTCCCCCGAGCGGAGCCGTGTGCCCTTGAGACGGTCGTGGGCACTCGTGACGAGCACGGGGCCATCGCCATCTTCGGGATCGATCACGTCGCCGGGGGTGTACTTCGGGAGTCGGGCGACGAAGGTGACTCGATACACTTCGTTGCCGTCGCCGTCCTCGGTGACGAGCGTCGGGTAGTCGTGGACACTCCCCCCGAACCGGTCGGTGATCCGGCCCGCGAGCGCCTGGCCGAGTTTGTTCGTCGAGAGCTTGATGTTCGGCCCGGCCTCGTTGCTCCGGTCGACCGTGGTGATAAACGCCTCGCGGTCCCCGTCGGCTTCGCGGTTGGCAACATATGTTTCGACCATCTCGATTGCCTCGCTGGCCTCCTCGGGCCGGACCGGACGGTCCTCAGCGCGGACCTGGAGAATACTCGCGAAGTAGCCGCCCGCTATCCGGCCACACCGATCGCAGACCTCCTTGGAGATCCGAACCGGGACGGTTAGCTGCTCGCTAATCGGGGTGCCGCGGACGACGCCAGAAAACGAACAGTGCATCCGGATCGTCGTCTCGTCGACCTGTTCTGGCTCGACGCCCCACTCGACGTCTTCGGCGTTGACGTGGACCGACAGAGCCTCGCTGACGGCGTCGACGGCGACATCGGTGTAGTCGACGGCTCCGAGGTCGACCCAGCGGTTGCCGCGGTGGACCGCGCCACACCGGCCACAAACCGTGACCTGCACGCGGTCGGGTGCGTCGATGAGATCGAAATCCTCGAAATAACAGCCGTCGCAGAGCACCGAATCCCCGCTTCGCGGCTCGCCAGGGCGGGGTTCGGCCCGCTCGGCGACCGAGTCGCCACACCGGGGACAGAACTCACGTGACTCGCTCATAGGGGCTCGTATGGCCGTCGACCGGTTAAGCGCCGCGACACCGACTGGCGCTGTGAGTGCCTGCCACACTCACTCTTCGAGGAGATCGATGGCTTCGGCGTCGGTGACCTGGCCGAACTCTCGGTAGTGGCGGCCGACTGCCTGGAACGGCCGGGGCTCGTCGACGACCACCACGCGGTCGGCCTCATCGCGGAGATCAGCGCGCGCAGAGGCTGGCGCAACCGGGACCGCGAGGATCACCGCCGCGGCGTCGGTGGCCTGCAGCTGCCGCAGGCAGGCGATCGCGGTTGCCCCGGTCGCGATACCGTCGTCGACCAACACTACGCGTTTGCCCGCCACATCGGGTAGCGGCTCGCCGCCGCGGTAGTCGGCGACCTTCTGGCGGGCGGTCTCGGCCTCGCGTTCGCGCTCGCGTTCGATATACTCGTCGTCGACGCGCAGTTGGCTCACGAGGTCGTCGTTGAGCCAGTAGCTGCCGTCGCCAGCTACGGCTCCAATAGCGAGTTCGGGGTTCGATGGCGCGCCGAGTTTGGTTGCGACCACGACGTCGAGGGGGACGCCGAGGCGGTCGGCGACTGCCCGACCGACCGGCAGGCCGCCACGGGGGATCGCACAGACGAGGTCCGTCTCGACGCCCGCCTCGATCAGTCGGTCGGCTAGCTGTTCGCCACCGTCTGTCCGGTCGGTGAATGGCATGGGGACACCTCACACAACGGTTCGGTCCGGAGGCGCAAATAGCCCCGGACCACGCTGTCAGCCGACAGACAGCCCGGTCGGCTCCGGTAGGGTTTAACGGATTGAACTGCTACGTGTGGGTATGCAATGGTCGACCGATTGGGGACTGCGCGGTCGGATGGGACTCACGATGTTCCTGCTGGTTGCCCTGTATCTCGTCTTTATAGGGATCCTCTCGCAGTTCGCCAACCTCCTCGGGATCGTGATCGCGATGGGGGCGTTCTCCTTCATCCAGTACTTCTACAGCGACAAGATGGCCCTCTACAGCATGGGCGCGCGGACCGTCGACGAAAGCGAGGCTCCGGAACTCCACCGCACCATCGAGCGGCTCTCCCAGCAGGCCGACCTGCCCAAGCCGCAGGTCGCCATCGCCGACTCACAGGTGCCGAACGCGTTTGCCACAGGGAGAAATCAAGAGAACGCGACGGTCGCGGTCACCAGCGGCCTCATGCGAACGCTCAATCAAGAGGAGTTAGAGGGTGTGCTCGCCCACGAACTCGCCCACATCAAAAACCGCGATGTGATGGTGATGACCATCGCGTCGTTCCTCTCGACGATCGCCTTTATCGTCGTCCGGTGGGGCTGGCTCTTCGGCGGTAACGGCCGGAACCAGGCCCCGGTCTACGTGGCCATTCTCGCCTCGCTTGTCGTCTGGGTGATTTCCTTCTTCCTCATCCGGGCGCTCAGCCGCTACCGCGAGTACTCCGCGGACCGCGGCGCAGCGTCGATTACCGGCAACCCCTCGGCACTGGCCTCCGCACTGATGTCGATCAGCGGTCGGATGGACAAGGTGCCACAGGACGACCTCCGCGAGCAGGCCGAAATGAACGCGTTCTTTATTATCCCGATCCGCTCGGGCTTCATCGGCAAGATCGCCAGCACCCACCCGCCGACCGAAAAGCGGATCGAGAAACTCCGCGAACTCGAACGCGAGCAGGAACTGGCCTGATTTCAGCGAGCATAACGTCTATTAGTTGTCACGTGGATGGTCGGCTATGGATCGCTGGCTCTCGTGGCTCCAGGACCATCCGTTCGGCGGCGCACTCCTGATTCTCGCGGCCGGTGGCGTCGGCCTCACAGTGCTGTCGGTGCTCCTCGTGCCCGTCTTCATCCTCGCCGAAGCCAACGCAGTTCTCGGCTTTTTTGCCTTTTTTGTGCTGCTGTTTATGAGCGGGTTCGGCGTTCAGCAGCTCCGCGGCGACGATACACAACAGACCGACGACGATACCGTCGACCCCGTCACCGAACTCGAAGGTCGCTACGTTCGCGGCGAACTCACCGACGAGGAGTTCGAACACCGCCTCGACAAAATCGTCGAGACCGAAGACGGGATCGACCGAGCGACAAACCCAGATCGCACTCGGTCGAACAGCCGTGAGGTCGACACGGAACGAACTTAACTAGCGACCGACAACTGGCTAGCCAGTTATAAGACGCTCAGGCCTCGATGATGTCGTCGGCCTCGTCTTCGGGGACTGTGATCGTTCCGTCGACTGTTGTCACCGCCTGCCCACCCACACAGACACGCCTTGATCCGGTTTCATAGTCGACACGCGCCCGAACGCGGCCAGCCCGGTCGAGGAAGTCACCCTGCTCGAAGACGAGTTCGTCGTCGAGGTCGTCGAAGGCGGCACTCCCGGCCGTGTGGAAGTAGGCCGCACAGGCCCCGCTGGCGGTGCCGGTGACAGGGTCTTCGTCGACACCAACAGCGGGAGCAAAAAACCGACCGTGGGCCGTCGAATCAGCCGACAAGGTGTCGAACGTGAAGACGTAGACGCCCGCGACATCGTATTCCTCCGAAAGCGCTTCGATCGCGCCCATATCCGGCTGGAGGCCGCCGAGCGATTCGAGGAAGTTGATCGGCACGACGAGCACCGGGAGGCCGGTCGACGCGCGAGCGACCGGGATATCCGCGCCCACGTCCTGGAGAGTCGAGACCTCGCACCCGAGCGCCTCGGCCAGCCGGTCGTAGTCGATCTCCTGTTGCTCGATGGTCGGCGTATCCTGTGTCATCCAGACGGTGCCGTCCTCGTCGATCTCGGTCTCCAGGACGCCGACAGCGGTCGCTAGGCTGTGGCTACCAGCGCTGAGCTGCCCCTCGTCGTGGAGGAAAGCGTGGGCTGCAACCGTGGCGTGGCCGCAGAGGTCGACTTCCTGTGTCGGCGTAAAATACCGGACCTGTCGGTCGGCGTCGGCCGACGACGATACGAAGGCGGTTTCGCTGACCGCGAGTTCGTGGGCGATCGCCTGACACTGGGCGTCGGAGAGTCCGTCGGCGTCGGGGACTACACCGGCGGCGTTGCCCGAAAGCGGGTCAGTTGTGAAGGCGTCGACGAGGGCCATCGAACGAGTCTGCATGGGCCGACAGAACAACTACCGGATAAAAAGGATTCCGCGCCCGACGGCTACTCGGCGTCGAACATCCCGGTCGAGACGTAGCGCTCGCCGCTGTCCCAGTAGACCGTGATGACCAGCGGGTCGTCCATACCGGCGTCGACGAGCCGTTCGGCGACGCGTTTGGCCGCGAGGTTCGAGGCTCCGCTGGACTGGCCGACGAAGATTCCCTCCTCGCGGGCGAGGCGTCGACACTCGGCTTCGGCGGCGTCGGCCGACAGCACCTCGACCGAATCGATGATTTCGGTGTCGAGATTGGGGCTAATAAACCCGGGCCCCATCCCCTGGAAACTGTCTCCCGTTGGTTCCTCGCCCGAAATCACCGCCGAGTCGTCGGGTTCGACCGCGACGATCTCCATCTCGGGGAACGCCTCGCGGAGCCGCCGACCGATGCCCGTGATCGTTCCGCCGGTGCCGACGCCTGCAACGAGGGCGTCGACGGTCCGATCGCCGATCTGCTCCAAGATTTCGGGGGCGGTCGTCTCGTAGTGCGATTGGGGGTTGGCGGCGTTCTCGAACTGCCGGAGCTGGACGGCGTCCTCGTCGGCTTCGATCTCGTCGGCCCGATCCTTCGCATCGGAGATGTCGCCTTCGACGAGTTCGAGCTCCGCACCGTAGGCGTTCATGATCGAGCGCCGCTCGGGGGATTTCGAGGCGGGCATCACGATCCGGACGTCGTAGCCTTTGGCCGCGCCGACCATGGCGATGCCGATTCCCGTGTTGCCGCTGGTCGGTTCGACGATGGTGTCGCCGGGTGTGAGCGTGCCCTCTTCCTCGGCGGTTTCGATCATCCACAGCGCGGGTCGATCTTTGGCCGAGCCGCCGGGGTTCCGCGATTCGAGTTTGGCCGCGATCGTCGCGCCCTCAGGCGAGTCGACTTCGACAAGCGGCGAACCGATGGTGTCGAGAATGCTTTGGTCCATTGCGTCGTCCTTCTCTACCGGAGCCTAAACGCCTAACGGAGACAGGTAGTTATTCACGGACTACTCACAGAGCCGGGGAGGTTTTGGTGATCGCTGGCGAAGCGGGTGTATGGAGTTACAGACGATGCAGCCGAGTACGGAGTGGGAGCCTGCCGGATTCGAGGAGTCGATCGCCGCGCTTGGAGCCGACGACTACACCTTCCACGTCTGGGGGGGCGACTGGTGTATCGACTGCCAAGAGCAGCTGCCGGATTTCGGGGCTGCGCTGAAAGCCGCAGGCGTCGACCTCGGGAACGTCGAACACTACCCTGTTGAAAAGAAAGATGACGGCTCGAAAACCGGCCCCGGCGTCGAGGAGTACGGCATCGAGTACATTCCGACCGTCGTCGTCGAACAAGACGGCGAGGAACTCGCGCGGTTCGTCGAATCCGAGGCGGTGCCGATCGCCGCCTATCTCGGCAAAGAGCTGCAGGCACCCAGCGAGTAGCGGCAGTTAGGCAGTCCCTACGGCCAGTTGCCGCCCTGCAGGTAGGCGTCGACGACCCGTTCGATAGCGACAACGTAGGCCGCCGTCCGGAGGTTCGGCGTTCCGTTGGACTCGTAGGTCTCGACGAGGTCGTCGAAGGCGCTTGTGATCACGCGTTCGAGTTCCTCGTTGACGCGCTGTTCGGTCCAGGAGAAGCGCTGGCGGTTCTGGACCCACTCGAAGTACGAGACGGTGACGCCGCCCGCGTTGGCAAGGATGTCGGGGACAACGTAGACGTCTTTCTCGGTGAGGACCTCGTCGGCGTTCGGTGTGATCGGGCCGTTTGCGGCCTCGGCGATCACGTCGGCGCTCACGTCGTGAGCCAGCGACTCGTCGATGGCGTTTTCGAGCGCAGCCGGGATCAGCAGGTCGACATCGAGCGTCAGGAGCTCGTCGTTGCTGATCTCCTCGGCGGCGTGGTCGACGACGCTGCCGGTCTCGGCTTTCGTGTCGGCGACTGCCTCGGCGTCCAGCCCGTCGGGGTCGTAGATGCCGCCGCTGGAGTCCGAGACCGCGACGATCGTCCCGCCCTGCTCGTCGATGAGTCGGGCAGCGATCGAGCCCGCATTGCCGTAGCCCTGGACGGCGACGGTCGCCTCCGAAAGGTCACGGCCGAGCCACTCGAAGGTCTCCCGAGCAGTCAGCATCGTCGACCGGCCGGTCGCCTCGACGCGGCCCTCCGAACCGCCGGAGTCGAGTGCTTTGCCCGTGATGACACCCGGCGAGGTCGTGTTTTCGAGGGTCTCGTAGGTGTCTTTGATCCAGTTCATCTCGCGCTGGCCGGTGTTGACATCCGGTGCGGGGATGTCCTTGTCCTCGCCGATCAGGGGGCGAAGCTCGGCCGCGAACGCGCGTGTGAGACGTTCGAGTTCGTCTTCGCTGTACTGTTTGGGGTCGACGACGATTCCGCCCTTGCCGCCGCCGTAGGGGATGTCGACGATGGCGCACTTGTAGGCCATCCAGCCGGAGAGTGCCTTCACCTCGTCACGGGTGACTCCGGGATGATAGCGGATCCCGCCTTTGTACGGTCCGCGGTCGCCGTTGAACTGCGAGCGGTAGGCATCGAACAGTTCGATGGACCCATCGTCGAGTTCGACCGCGAGTGTGGTTTCGAGGACGCGCTCGGGGTGTTTCAGCCGCTCGAGTACATCCGACTGGACGTCGACGTACTCGCCAGCGACATCGAGTTGTTCCTGTAGGCTTTCGAACGGGTTGGCTTGGTCAGCCATATCTATGCGTTCATGGGACGATTTTTAACGGTATCGCACGACTCCCAGCGGCTGGGAATCGGTTTCGTGTCGGATAGTTGGATCGGTAGGAGCCGGCTACGAGCAGCGTTTCAGCGGTTGGAATCGAGCCAGTCGAGTGCGGGTTCGATCTCGGTTTCGGGCGGCGAACAGCTGAACGACTGACAGGCGTAGACGGTCGGCTCGCCGTCGGCGGCCTCGCGTCCGGCCCACACCGATGGGGCCTCGTCGAATCCGAGCTTGTCGAGCCACGCGTCGAGTCCCTCGTCGGTCAGGGGTCGATGGGCGAGAACGACGCCGGGCAGAAACCGGTCGGCCAGCGCGTCGCGCCAGTCGGCCGGGAGTTCGTCAGCCGCAACAGTGAGTTCCGCGCCGCCGTGGGCGTAGCGGTCCGCCGCCAGCGTCAACGAGACGTGTTGGAGCGGGTTGCCGCTGATCCGGTTGCCGTGGGTTTCGAGCACGCGCCCGGCGATCTCGGTGTAGTCGGCGTCTGGAACGAACCCATCGAGAACGAGCAACAGGTCGGTCGCCACGCCGAGACTGGAGGGCGTCGACTGGTCGTCGAGCTCCTGGGGCCGGGTCACCAACTGCTCGCCGTGCTGCGGTGTGAAATAAATAGTTCCCTCGTCGGCGTCCCAGAACTCGTCGACGATCGTCTCGGTGAGTTCGAGGGCGAACTGCAGGTGGTCGACCTCGCCGGTGGCCTGGTAGGTGTCGAACGCACCCCGGGCGAGGAAGGCGTAGTCTTCGAGATAGCCGTCGCCTTTGGTGTCGCCGTCGATGAATCGGCGGGTGAGTCGGCCGCTGTCGGCGTCCCACAGTTCGTCTTTGATAAAGGAAAGCGCGGCAGTGGCCCGGTCGGTGTAGTCGGGGTCGAGTACCTGAGCGGCCGTCGCGTACGCGGAGATCATCAGCCCGTTCCAGCCGGCGAGGACCTTCTTGTCGCGCGGCGGTCGGGTGCGGTCCTCGCGGGCCTCGGCCAGCGTCGACTCGGCGTCAGCCAGACGGCGTTCGATTTCGTCGACCGACAAGTCGTACTCGTCGGCGAGATCCTCGACGGTAGCGGAGACGTTCAGGACCGTCGTCCCGTGCTCGAAGTTACCCTCGTCAGTGACGCCGTACCGGTCACAGAACAGGGCGGCGTCCTCGTCGTCGAGCAGGTCGTCGACCTCCTCGGGCGTCCAGACGTAGAACGTTCCCTCCTCGTCGCCGCTCCGAGCGTCGAGCGTACTGTAGAAGCCGCCCTCGGGGTGGGTGAGCTCACGGTCAATGAACGTTAGGGTCTCGCTAACTACGTCAGCGTAGTGGTCCCGGCCGGTGAGTTGGTGGGCGGCCAGATACAGCGGCGGGAGGCTGGCGTTGTCGTACAGCATCTTTTCGAAGTGCGGCACCGTCCACTCCCGGTCGACCGCGTATCGGTGGAAGCCGCCGCCGAGTTGGTCGTAGACGCCGCCGGTCGCCATCCCGTCCAGCGTGGTGGTAGCGACATCCAGGGCGTCGGTGGTGCCACTGCGGGCATAGACGCGGAGCAACAGATCGATCCGGCCGGGCTGGGGGAACTTCGGGCCGTCGGAGCCGAAGCCGCCGAACTCCCGGTCGGCCGACCGGAGCGCCGCCCGAACGGCATCATCGAGCTGCTCGGTGCCGGGCGACTCGCCGGGCTCGTCCGGTGTCGACTCCAGTTGGTCGCGTGCGCCATCGGTCCACTGCTCGGCGCGCTGTTTCATCTCGGCCCGCTGTTCGGGGTCGGTCCACGAATCGCTGATTCTGTCCAGGAGGTCGCTGAAGCCGGGCATCTGGCCCCGCGGCTCGGGCGGGAAGTAGGTCCCAATGTAGAACGGCTTGCCGTCGGGGGTGAGCCACGCCGACAGTGGCCAGCCCCCCCGGCCCGTCACGAGCTGGCAGACCGTCATGTAGATGCTATCGAGGTCGGGCCGCTCCTCGCGGTCGACTTTGATTGGGACGAAGTTCTCGTTGAGACGCTCGGCGACCGCGTCGTCCTCGAAGCTCTCTTCTTCCATGACGTGACACCAGTGGCACGCCGAGTAGCCGATCGACAGGAAGATCGGTTTGTTCTGTTCTTTGGCGGCTTCGAGGGCGGTGTCGTCCCACGGCTGCCAGTTGACCGGGTTGTCCTCGTGTTGCCGGAGATACGGGCTGGCCTCGTCATCCAAGCGGTTGCGGGCGAGGGGATCGTTCATACGGCTACTGGGCCAGCGAGACGCAAAAAGGGTCCGTGTCGGGGACGAATCCGTCACCAAACGGTCGGCTACTCGGTTGTCGAGCCGTTTTCGGTCGACTGAGTGTCGGTCGACTCGTTCGTCTCGGGGGGTTGCTGGGGTGTCGGCTGTTGCTGCTGTTGTTCCTGGGCCGCCCGTGCCTGCTCGAAGAGACTTCCGGCGGCGATCAGTTGGACCACGTCCGTATCGAGGCTGTCGAGGATGTCCGAATCCCCGCCAGCGACCAAGAGGAGCCCCTGTTCGGCGATCCGGTCTTCGATACTGATATCCGAGGAGGCGAACACGTCCTCGGCGGTGTCGACCGCGTCGGCGAGGGCCTCCTGTTGGGTCGCTTGGTACTGCTGTTGGGCCTCCGCCTGGGAGATATTCCCGGCCAGCAGCTCCTCTTGGAGTTCCTGCTGGCGGGCCTGCAGTGTTTCCTGATCGGGTTGGATCGAGACGGTCACCTGTCGGCCGTCGCCACCGCCGCCGAGTTGATTCATACAACCGGAAACAGCGACTCCAGTACCGACACCAGTGAGTTCGAGCAGCCGCCGTCGGCCGACTGTGGGCATCTCAGTCATCGTACTAGTCGCCCTTCTCGACCCCACGCATATAAGTAAGGTGATGACAGCGACACGAAACGCCCCGACCGGCGAAAGGGCTACACGGCGGCTCACAGAACGGTCTCGTATGCCCACCGACCCATCCCGTGTGCCGACCGACCCGCGGGCCGCCATCGACGCGCTGGCCGATCACCTCACCGCGACCGCCGAGCGACCGGTCCCACCGGCAACGAACCGGTGGCTCGGCGAAGCCGAAGCCGTCGCCCGCGATGCAGCGAGTGAGGGACTCGACAGCGAGACGCGCCACAAGCGCGTCCGGCAGGCCGCCGACCTGCTCGAGTCGGCCGCCGAAACCGGCGACGAAATCGCGGACGACCACATCGAGGCCGCCGAACAGTGTTGTCGGGTGATCCTCGACGGTGACGGATTGTAAGATGCGGGTACTTCGCGGATCGAGTTTCGAAACCAAAGTCGGATCGTAAGCGACACTGGTGTCGGTTACGTGGGTCGACCCATGCGCGACCTCGACGACACCGACCGGACAATTATTCGGCTTCTCCTGGAGAACGCCCGGCGTCCCTACAGTGAGATCGCCGACCACGTCGACCTCTCGCCGCCCGCGGTCGCCGACCGGATCGACCGCCTCGAAGACCTCGGCGTCATCGAGGGATTCACGCTGGATCTCGACAGTTCGATGCTCCGAGACGGCGTGGCGGTGCTCGTCGACCTCTCGGTCGACCCCGGCCAAACGGAGGCGGTCGCCGACAGTCTCCGCGGCCGCGAGCGGATCGAACACCTGTACGTGACTGCTGACGCGCGCGTGGTCATCCACGCAACGCTCGGCCCGGACGGCGTCGACGACCTGCTTGCGGGCGTCGACACAGACCGACTCCGGGAGATCGACGTGAGTCTGCTGTCGGATGCCTCCTGGACGCCCCGAATCGGCGAGGCCCAGCTCGCGGTCGACTGCGACGAGTGCGGCAACGCGGTCACCAGCGAGGGCGAGTCGGCCGTCATCGACGGCACCCAGTACCACTTCTGTTGTGGCTCCTGTCTGTCGAACTTCGAAGACCGGTTCGAACGGCTGCAAGAAGGCGCGTAGGCGGCACCGAACCGCCTCGCAGCGCCCCTTTGATTCTTCACAAAGCATTTATAAACAACAGATAACCGGGGAGACATGAAACTCGAAAAGACAGTCGTCGCCGCGGCCATCGTCGTGGTCGTCGCCTCGGGTGTCGCCGCCGTGGCAGTTCCCGACGCCATGGCCGATCCGACCGACGACCTCCGGCCGGGGAACCTCGACATCGAAGAGGTCCCCATATCGCCGGGCGAGGTAACCGGCGAGACGGCCACGCTCGCGGTCGAGGCCAGACTCAGCCACTTCGGAAACCCGACCGAAAACGTGACCGTCCTGTTCCGGGCGACCGACAGCGAGTCGAACCTCGTCGCAACCGAGCGGAGCGTCGATGTCGGCTCCTTGGAAGGCGACCGTGAGACGCCAGTCCGGACCAATCTCACCGTTGACCGCGAGGGCGGCTACGCGATCGAGACGATCGTCTTCCGCGACGGCGAGCGCGTGGATGTCGCCAGACGAAGCGTTAGCGGCCTTGAAGCCCTGACGCCTGCCTACGCCGAATCGAACGTCGAGTTCGCCGAGACGGGCGCGGTCCAACCGGTGTCGGTCGCCATCGGATCGAGCGACGACAGCGAGGTGCGACTCGACCTTTCGGGAGCACTAACGAACGAGGGCGACGCCCAGACCAGCGATCTCGAAGTGACGTTCACCGCCCGGCAGGCCGAATCGAACGTCGTCGCCGACCGCGTGACCGTCCCTGTCGGCGATATTCGCGCCGGCCGCACCGCGACCGTCGACGCCGAGGTGTCGGTGCCCAACGAGTACAACTACTACGTCGACGCTGTCCTCTGGCGCGATGGGGTTCACGTTGATTCCGCCCAGAGCGTTGCCAACCTCGACCCGAGCGAGCGGATCAGCGCCGACGAAACCGAGGAAGAGGTCGCCTTCGAGGCCTCGGACTTCGAGTCGGAGCCTGGCGAAGAGATGAGTCGCGACCGGGGAGAGGCGGATGGAACGAGTGAAGAGACGCCCGGCTTCGGCGTCGCTGTCGGCCTCATCGCCGTGCTTGCGACGGCACTGCTGGCCCGGAGGCGGTCGACATGAGCGACGAGACAGCCACACCAACGACCGACGACCCCAGGACAATGACTGACGAGAGCCACGATCCAGACCGAGCCGAACCGACCCACCTGCGAAGCGATGGCGGAGCGAACACGGATTCCGTGTTCGGCTCGCGGGACCTCCGCACCGTCCTCAACTACCTCGCGCTGGCGGGGCTCGTCTTGTTCGCGCTCGTCTCGGCGGTCCAGCTGTACAGCGCTATCGGCGGGATCATTAACGAACTGATCGCCAGAGAGTACCGCGTCTTCTTCCGTGGGGCGTTCAATCTCGTCGTATTGCTGCTCTGTGTCGGCGGGATCTCGCTGCAACTCGACCGCATCACCTGAAAGGGTTTGATTCTGAGGGCTTTTTAGCCGTATGATCGAAAGTCGGATGCCGTTTTTGCTTTCGTTTTGAAACCACAATCCGCATGAAATAGGGACCCGTATATACACCCATGAGTCGAACAACGCGATTGGAGATCGAAGGGATGTCGTGTGCCACCTGCGTGGGCAACGTCCAGGAGGCAGTCGGCTCCCTCGCGGGTATCGAGGAGGTGAGTGCCAACTTCGCCGCCGACGAGGGATCGGTGACCTACGACCCCGAGGCGGTGAGTCTCGGTGAGATCTACGAAGCGGTCGAGAAGTCGGGCTACGAGCCGGTCGCCGAGACGCTCTCGGTCGAGGTCGGCGGGATGTCCTGTTCGACCTGTTCGGCGGCGGTCGCCGACGCAACCGAGTCGGTACCGGGCGTCATCGAGTCGACGGTTAACTTCGCATCCGACGAGGCGACCATCGAGTACAACCCGATCGACACCGACCTTTCGGCGATCTACGATGCCATCGAAGCGGCGGGCTACGAACCGGTGCGACCCGAGGAGGGCGACGACGAAGCGGGAACCGAACGCGAGTCGGTCGCCCAACGCGAGATGGAAAAACAGTGGAAACTCGTCGTTTTCGGCGGGCTGCTGACCGCCCCGTTCGGGTTCGTGATGGCCGAGATGCTCGTCGGCGAGTTCCTGCCGCAGGCCATTGCCGGGGTGCCGCTGGGCTGGATCGAGTTCGGCCTCGCCACCTTGTTGATGGCGACCCTCGGCAAAGAGTTCCTCGTCGGAGCCTACCACGCCGCGGTCAACAACGGCCAGGCCAACATGGACACGCTGGTGGCGATGGGGACCTCGGTCGGCTACATCTACAGTACGGTCGTCTTGTTGGGCTTGCTGTCGGTCGAAAGTGGGCTGTACTTCGAGGCCGTGGCGTTCATCCTCTGGTTCATTACCCTCGGCAACTGGCTCGAAGCCCGCTCGAAGGCCCAGGCCAGCGACGCCCTGCGCTCACTGCTCGAACTCGAAGCCGAGGAAGCAACGATCATCCGCGAGGACGGCAGCGAGGAGACGATCCCGCTGGCCGATGTCGCGGTCGGCGACCACCTAAAAGTCCGACCGGGCGAGCGCGTGCCGACCGACGGCGTCGTCGTCGACGGCGAGAGCGCGGTCGACGAGTCGATGGTGACCGGCGAGAGCGTCCCGGTCGAAAAAAGCGAGGGCGACGAGGTTGTCGGGTCGACGATCAACGAAAACGGCGTGCTGACCGTCGAGGCGACGCGGGTCGGCAAGGACACCGCGATCCAGCAGATCGTCGAACGCGTCAAGGAGGCTCAGGCGCGCCAGCCGGATATCCAGCGGCTGGCCGACCGCGTGAGCGCCTACTTCGTCCCCGCGGTGATCGCCAACGCCCTGCTGTGGGCGACGCTGTGGTATCTGTTTCCGGACACCTTGTTCGGCCTCGCCGAGTCGCTGCCGCTGTGGTCGCCCGTCGGCGGCGGTCCCGTGGCCGGTGGCGTCCCACTGGTGGAGTTCTCGATGATCGTCCTCGCCAGCGCGCTGTTGATCGCCTGTCCCTGCGCGCTCGGACTGGCGACGCCCGCCGCGACGATGGTCGGTTCGACCATCTCGGCGACCAACGGCGTCCTGTTCAAGGGCGCGGACATCCTCGAAAAGGCCCGCGGCATCGACACCGTGGTCTTCGACAAGACGGGGACGCTGACCCACGGCGAGATGGAACTCACGGATGTCGTGGCTCTCGACCAGCCCGCAACCGACGGCGGCGTCGCCGAGCGCGTCGACGATGCGGAGCCAGTCGGTGCGCCACCGGTCGACGAATCGCTTGTCCTCGGGGCGGCCGCCAGCGCGGAATCGGGCTCCGAACACCCGCTTGCAGAGGCGATCGTTGACGCTGCCCGTGAGCGTGGCATCGACGTCGCCGAGGCCGAGGAGTTCGAAAACGTGCCGGGCCACGGCGTCCGCGCTGAAAGCGAGTACGGAGAGACGCTGGTCGGCAACCGCAAACTGATGGCCGACAACGGGATCGACCCCGAACCGGCCGCCGCGGAAATGGAACGACTCGAAAGCGAAGGTAAAACGGCGATGCTCGTCGCCGTGCGCGGTTCAGAGCGCAGCGAGAACCGCGACGGGAGCGGCGATCAGCCGCAAGCCGACTGGCGACTCGTCGGTGTCGTCGCCACGGCCGATACGGTCCGCGAAAGCGCCAAAGAGACCGTCGCCGAACTCCAGGAGCGCGGCCTCGGGGTCGTCATGCTGACCGGCGACAACGGACGGACCGCGAGCGCGGTCGCCAAAGAGGTCGGGATCGACCCCGACAACGTCCGGGCAGAAGTCCTGCCGGAGGACAAGGCCGACGAGGTCGACGACCTGCAGGCCGACGGCAGCCGGGTGATGATGGTCGGCGACGGCGTCAACGACGCCCCCGCGCTGACGACCGCCCACATCGGTGTGGCGATCGGCTCGGGGACCGACGTGGCCATCGAGAGCGCCGACGTGACACTGATGCGGGACGACCCCGCCGACGTGCTGAAGGCGATCCGTCTCTCGGAGGCGACGCTCTCGAAGGTCCGGCAGAACCTGTTTTGGGCGCTGGGCTACAACGCGGTACTGATCCCGGTGGCCTCGCTGGGCCTGCTGAACCCGGCGCTGGCAGGGCTAGCGATGGCCGGATCGAGCGTGAGCGTGATGACAAACAGCCTGCTGTTCCGCGGCTACGACCCCCACGAGGACTACCACCTGCTCGTGACGCGGTTGTTCCGGTAGAGGGATCGCCGCGGGACCGGAGGCTACGGAATGGAAACGCTCTTTTGAGAGACGCACGGAGAGAGCGTATATGAGCAACGGCGACGAGGAAGCCGAGACTGTCGACAGCCTCAGCGAGCGACTGGAGGCCGTCGGCGAGGCCCTGGAGGCCGCCGAGACCGAGGCCGATCTCGACGACATCGAGGCCGACCTCGACGACATCGAGTCGGAACTCGACGAATCGGAACTGCCGGTTCCCGACGACGAAGACGAGGAGAGTCCGGCCGACGAACTCGAATCCCAGATCGAGGAGTACCGCGACAACTTAGAAGCCCAGCGCGGTCCCTACGCCGAGGATGTCACCGACGACATCGAGGCGGCCAAGCCGACCATCGAGGACGGCGACTGGACCGACCAGGGCGAAGGCGAGGTCGTCGACGCCGTCGCGGCGTTCGCCGAGACAGTCGGCGAGATCCTGGATTCGCCGGTCGACGACGCGGTGACCGGCCTCGACAGCGCACTCGACGCACTCAGCGACAGCGCGGCCGCGGTCACAAAGGCCGACCTCGACCCCGACGAGGACAGCGAAACGCTCGAATCGCTGGTCGAAGCCGTCGACACCCTCGATGCCGATCTCGACGAGGCCCAAGAGTGGTCGGATCTGACCGTCCGGGAGACCCTCCGGGCGGAAGGCTACTACGACGTGCTGGGCCACATCAAGGACTACCCGCCGGAGTGGGCCGCGCTCAAGGAACACGAGGATCGCGGCAACACCGAGATGGTCCTGCTTGCCTACGACCTCCTCGATTCGGACTTCATGGAGGAACACTGTCTCGACACGCTGGCCCGCATGGGCCCGGTCGCAGCAACACAAGAGGCCATCGACGAGATGCTTCAGCTGGCGGGCAAGCGCGACAAAACGGCGATCAAGATCCTCGGCAAGATGGGCGCGACCGAAGCAGTAGAGACCCTCGTGGAGTACGTCGACGCCGATTCCGATCCCGCACTTCAGAAAGTCACCTTCCGCGCGCTCGGCGAAATCGGCGACGAGGAAGCCGTCCAGCCGCTGGCGAACAAGCTCCTGATGGACAACGACAACGTCCGACCACAGGCCGCCCGCGCGCTCGGCCTGCTCGGCGACACGCGAGCGATCAAACCCCTCTCCGAAGCCCTCAAAGCCGACGAGGATTCGAACGTTCGCGCACAGGCCGCGTGGGCACTTCGCCAGATCGGCACCAAACGCGCCCTTGAGGCGGTCGTCGACCATGGCTCCGACGAGACGTTCATCGTCCAGACCGAGATCGACAAGGCCCGCCGCGCGCTCGACGCCGCCGTCCCGAACGCCTGAAACCGAGTTTCGGCTGACTGAACAGTCCACGCCGTCGACACGGTTCCTTTTGCGGCTTCAGTCCCAATACCGATTGCATGACGAACGCACTATTCGTAGTTAGCGAGCGGGGCTATTGGGGCGAAGAATGTATCGAACCGCTGCTGGCACTCGACGAGGCAGGTGTCGACGCAACGGTCGCAACCCCGACCGGCGAGCCGCCGGTCGTCGACGAGCGATCGATCGACCCCGAGGCGGTGGGCAAGGAGGTCGCCAACCGGGTCACGGAGTGCGACAACAACGACGAGCGACTGGCCGACCCCGAGCCGATCGCCACCGTCGACGCGGCCGACTACGACGCGGTCGTCTTCCCCGGCGGCCACGGCACCGCCTGGGACATCAACACCGACCGCCACGCCCGCCAACTGCTGGCCGACGCCGTAGCTGGCGACGAGGGGACGGCACTGGTCGTCTGTCACGCGGTCGGCCTGCTCGGCTTCACCCACGACGACTCGGGCGAGTATCTGGTCGACGGCCGCGATGTAACCGGGTTCCCCAACGAGTGGGAGGTCGACATCGTCGACGACAACGACCTGATGCCTGACGGCCGGAAACTGCCGTATCTGACCGAGGACGAAGTCATCAAGGCCGGTGGCAACTGGGACGCCGAACTCGATGCGGAAACAAGCGTCACCGTCGACGGCGACCTGATCACCGCCCGCGGCCCCGAATCCTCGGCGGCCGCCGCCGAGACACTGCTCGAGGAACTCGGCGTCGAAACCCCGGCCTGACTGCTGGTCGTTACGGGCTACTCTATTTTAAAAACGGCCTCCTCGATGGATTCGCTGCGGCACTCCGGGCACCGCGAGGGGTAGTTGACCGGGTCGTCGTAGTTGTTGAACCCGCAGCTGCTGCATTCGGGCGGTGCGACGAGAAACTCGCTGTCCTCGTCGTAGCGGACCGAGCGGGCGACGTGTTTGAGATCCTGATAGACGGTTGAGACCGGCGTGTCGAGCTCGTCGGCGAGCTGGCTGGCGGTCGCTGGCTCCGCGCCGAGCGTCTCGGCGAGCCGCTCGCGTCGTGTCGAATCGGTCATACTCAGTCTCGGAGCTACGGAACCAAAAACACATCCCGTCGGGGGTGCCGTGGGATATTTTCGGTGGCCGGTCGCTACAGGAAAATAGCGAGGCTGACCGTGAATCCAACCGCGATAACAATGACTATCAGCATGAGGAGGCCGACAGTCGAGAGTATCGCCCGACGGTCCATCATCACCCCCTTTGTAACGAAGCAGTATAGCTGGTTCGGCTCCCAGAGGAATATCCGACCGGCGAAACGGAATTTTTAGGCCCGAACCCCCCCGACTGCCGGTATGAACGAGGCTGTCGTCGCCACTGGAGTGGGCAAAACCTACGGCGACACCGTTGCGCTCGATGGAGTCGACCTCACGGTGGCCGAAGGCGAGGTGTTCGGCCTGATCGGCCCGAACGGAGCCGGAAAAACCACGCTCATCCGGGCGCTCACCGGGACGACGCCGGTGACGGGCGACATCGGAATCTTCGGACAGGAGCCGACCGCCGTCGACAGCGAGCGGATCGGCCTGCTGCCGCAGTCGTTTTCGCCGCCCGCGCGGCTCACCGCCCGGGAGATGATCGACTACTACGCCGGACTGTACGACGACGCCCGCGACACCGACGCCGTGCTGGCGGACGTGGGGCTTACCGAAACGGCCGACAGCTGGTACGAGACGCTTTCTGGGGGCCAACAGCGCCGGGTCTGTGTCGGGACCGCGCTGGTCAACGATCCGGATCTACTCTTCTTGGACGAGCCGACCACCGGCATCGATCCCGTGGGTCGACGCGCGCTGTGGGAACTGCTCGAATCGCTCGCGGCCGGTGGGACGACAGTCGTGCTCACCAGCCACTCGATGGCCGAGGTCCAGCGGCTCTCGGATCGTGTGGGGTTGCTCCAGGACGGCCAACTCGTCGCGGTCGGCACGCCCGACGATCTGATCGCCGACCACGGCGGCCGGAGTCGGCTCGTGATCGGGACCGACGCCAGCGACGCGGCGGCGTCGGCACTTACGGCGGCCGACTTCACGGCGACGGCCAGCCCGGGTGAGGTCGTCGTCGACGGCGTCTCGCCGGTCGATATCGGCGAGGCAGTCGACGTGCTCTCGGACGCAGACATCAGCTACGACTCGCTGACGTGGACCGAACCGAGTTTGGAGGACGTCTACCTGCAGCTCACCGGCGAGAGCTTCGAGGGCGCGATGACGCCGGGAGCGAGCGCGATCACCGAGGGGGAAGCCGAAGGGCCGACCGAGCGTGCCGCCGCAGGAGGCGACCAATGAGCCGCGGTCGACGGATTCGATCGGAGGCGGTCGCCGCGTGGCACTCGTTCCTCCGCCGCCGGACCGCGGTCTTCTTTACGTTCTTCTTCCCCGTAATCTTAGTCGTGATCTTCGGCGCGCTGGTCCGGACCCAGCCGACCGACGGCGGCCTCTTTGCCGAACCGGCGGCCTACTACATCCCCGGCTATCTGGCGACGGTCGTGCTGTTTACGCCGCTGTCGCGGGTCGGCAGCGAGATCGCCCGGCACCGCGACGACAACCGCTTCGAGAAGTTGGCGACCACGCCGCTGAGTCGGACCGAGTGGCTCGTGGCCCACACGGCTGTCAACACCGTCATCATCGGGCTGGCCAGCCTGCTCATCCTTGGGCTCGTCGTGCTCTTGACTGATGCCTCGATCCCGATTACCGGCTCGTCGGCGCTGCTCGTGCCGTTTATTGTGCTGGCAGTGATCCTGTTCTGTGGGTTTGGCGCTGTCTTGGGTCGACTGGCCGACTCCCAGGACGGCGTCATCGCCGCGAGTAACACCATCGCGCTGCCCCTACTCTTCCTCTCGGATACGTTCATCAGCCTCGACCAGTTGCCCGGCTGGTTCGGCCCGCTGGTCGAACTCTCGCCGCTGACCTACTTCGCCCGCGGCGTGCGGACGCTCACCTACGGGCCTGCGGCAGGGGACCCGTATCTCGGCAATCTGCTGATCCTCGCCGCGCTCGCGGTGGTTTTCTTCGTGGCGGGTGCCTACGCGATTCCCCGGACCGATTGAGTGTCACGAGGTCGGGGCTGTCCTGCGGTTTTTCCCTTGTCGAGGCGGAGGTCGATGTGTCATGCCCCTCCAGTCCGCCGCAACCCCGGTCGAAACACTGCTCAGCGAGAGTCGACTCAAACAATTAAATACGGTGTCGCTGCTCGTGCAGTCCGGTCACGCCCTCCAGAACGGGGACGAACAGCGCGCGGCACTCCTGTTCGGCGCGGCAGTCATCGCGCCGAAATACTCGGGTGCCTCCTACCTTATTCAGGGCGCGCTCACTGCGAACGACCTTCGCCGGAAACTGCAGCACTGATCGGCCCCAGACAGTCGACAGGGCACCCAGATCCGGCTGTCGCTATCGATTTTTAAAAATAGGAAACAGTGGCGGGATTCCGTCGACCGTCCGTGCTGTGTTCGAGCGCTTAGTGCGTCGACGATTCGAGGACGAGCGAGTCGTCTTCGAGGTAGTGCTCGATGTGGTGGGCGTCCTCTTCGATGTCAGTGAGGATCTCCTTGAGCAGGTGTTCGGTCGTCGGGTCGCCGAGGTTGGCCGCCAGCTGGATGTGCTCGCGCATCCCCTCGATGATGTCGCCGTAGGCTTCCATGTCGTTTTCGAGCGAGGTCCGGATGTCGTAGACGTCCTCGCCTTCGAACTCGATGGTGGCTCGTTCTTCCTGATTGGCTGGCCCCGCAATCGGGACGCCACCGATCGCCTGGGCGCGCTCGGCGATCATGTCGGCTCCGGCTTCGAGGTTCTCGTAGGCCTCCTGGAGGAACAAGTGAAGGTCGCGGAACTCCGCACCCTCGACGTTCCAGTGGTGTTTGTGGATCTGGTGATAGAGGACGTAGGCGTTGGCCAGATCGGTGTTCAGCGCGTCGATAATCTGTTCGGCTTTGTCCTCGTCGAGCCGAAGCGCTTCGGACTTTTCGACGCTGCCGAACTGCTGTCGGACGGTTTTCTGCGTGCTCATAACAACTGTTTATTCAGTCGCCACCCACTTAAAGCTTGACGTTGTGGAAACGCTTTTTTGGGATTTAGAAAGATATGTTTACCAAACTCCTGCCACCGGCCCGAGAGTCGGCGTCGACCAACGACATATATCCGGCTGTCGACCAATCAGCCAGTATGACAGTCATCGATTCGGTGATGCAGGTCGTGCACGTGTTATTCGCCGGGCTCTGGACCGGGAGTGTGCTGTTCGTCGTCGGGGCGGTGCTTCCGGCGTCGACGGCTGGCTCGATCTCGTCGGCTGCGATGGAGACGATTTCGACCCGGCTGTCGTGGCTGACACGCATCAGCGCGGTCGTCTTCGTGGCGACTGGCGGCCACCTCGCGGGCACGGGGTACACCGCGGAGTCGCTTTTCAGTACCGGCCGTGGCCAGCTCGTCGTGGCGATGTTGGTGCTGTGGTTCGTCCTGACCGGGCTTGTCGAGATGGGCTGCAAACGCCTCGGCGGCTCGGCATCGGCCGCCGATGTCGACACCGCAGTCGAGTCGACGCGACCGATCTTTCTGGCCGCCGAGGGCGTTGCCCTCCTACTGCTCGTCGACGCCGGGCTGTTGGCGGCTGGCGTGACGTGGTAGGCGTCGACTACTGTCGGCTGTTTGTGCGAGAGACGGCGTAGTTGCAGAATAATAGAATATATACACCGCTCAGCGGTGTTGTGCTGCAGAGAAACGTCCCGTCGGAGTTCCACGCGAGTGTAACGAGCGTGGAGCAAGACGGGACGTGAGTGACTGAGCGACTGCTGAGCGAAGCGAAGCAGTCCGAAAGAACGAACGTCCCGTCGGAGATTTGAACTCCGGTCACTGGCTCCGCAAGCCAATAGGATAGTCCACTACCCTAACGGGACTCATCTCTTGATACCCGCGGTCAACTTAAGACGGTTACGGTACGGCGGCTCCGTGGCGACTGTCGACACGGCACGCCCACAGCCGACCCCACCGAGGGCTCAACGTTGGACAGCCGCCGCACCGACCGCGCCGGAGGTTTTTATCCGATCCCGACACAGCGAGCCGTATGCTAGAGTTCACACCCAACGCACCTCCAAGTGATGAAGCAAGACAGGGGCGATCGGCACGGGTCGACAGCCCCGTCGAACCGTCGCAAGGACAACGCTTATGCGCGGTCTGGCCCTGTCTCAGCGTATACTTATGGGTGTCATAGCGGACGTCTACGACGACCTCGACACCGACGTGCCCCTCGAAGAGTTCCAGGAGGCCGTCGAGGACAAGGTCGAACAGATGGGCGGGCTGGCCGACGAGGAGACGGCGGCCATGCTCATCGCACACGAGCTCAAAGACGAGGAAGTAAACGGGATCGCCGACATCGAGCCGGGGATGGACGAAGTCAAATTCCTCGGCAAGATCGTCTCGATCGGCGAACTCAGAGAATTTGAACGCGACGACGAAGACGCCGAGGACGGCTACGTCGTCAACATGGAGGTCGCCGACAGCACCGGTCGCATCCGGATCTCGATGTGGGACCAGCAGGCGATCTCGGCGGTCGGCGACCCCGAAGGCGAACAGTACGGCCAGCTCGACGTGGGCGATGTCCTCCGCATCGCCGGTCGACCTAAGGACGGCTACAACGGCGTCGAAGTCAGCGTCGACAAGGCCGAACCCGACGCCGAGGCCGAGGTCGACGTCGAAGTCCTGGATGTCTACCGCGTCGAGGACCTCACGCTGGGGCTCTCGGATGTGAACCTCAAAGGCAAGATCCTGGATGTCGGGACGGTCCGAACCTTCGACCGCGACGACGGCTCGGAGGGCCGGGTCTCGAACATCGCGGTCGGCGATCCGACCGGCCGAATCAGAGTCACGATGTGGGATGAAAAGGCCGACCGTGTCGAGGACCTCCAGTCGGGCACGTCGGTCGAGATCGTCGACGGCTACGTCAAGGAGCGTGACGGCAGCCTCGAACTCCACGTCGGCTCCCGCGGCGCGATCGAACCCCTCGACGAAGATATCGAGTACGTCCCCGAGACGACCGATATCGGCGGCGTCGAGATCGGCCAGACGGTCGACATCGCGGGGGCCGTCATCGAGACCGACGAGAAACGCACCTTCGACCGGGACGACGGCTCGCAGGGACAGGTCCGAAACATCCGGCTCAAAGACGAGTCCGGCGACATTCGGGTCGCACTGTGGGGCGACAAGGCCGACAAGGAGATCGACCTCGCCGATCAGGTGCTGGTGACCGACGCCGAGATCCAGGACGGCTGGCAGGACGATCTCGAAGCCAGCGGGGGCTGGCAGTCGACCGTGAGCGTCCTCGAATCCGGCGGGGGTGGAGACTCTCCGGCCGACACACCGACACAAACAACCGAACGCGAGGCCGAAGCCGCCGCGGCCGCGGGTGGGCTGTCGGCGTTCGAAGACGGCGGGTCGGCAGGCGACACGGAATCCGCTACGGGGAGTGAGTCGACCGACGATAGTGGGGCGACCGACCCCGGCGAGGTCGTCGAGTTCACCGGCACGGTCGTCCAGACCGGCAATCCGGTTGTCCTCGACAACGGCAGCGAGACGCGGAGCGTCGAGACAAACGACAATCTGCGGCTCGGCGAAGAAGTAACTGTTCGCGGCAGCGAAACCGACGGGACGATCGACGCCGACGAACTGTTCTAGTAATTTCCGTTTCCAACAAGGAGTTTCGAACAGTCGAAGAAAGCGACCAGTGAGCGACTGTAACGGAAAGCATTATACGATACACACCCACGTATTTGGGTATGAGTGTCGAGTTGCCGTTCGCCCCGGTAGATGCTATTATTCGGCGCAACGCGGGGTCTCTCCGGGTGAGTGCCGATGCCGCCGAAGAGTTGGCACGGCGTATCCAGCGCCACGGGGCGAGTCTCGCCGTCGAGGCCGCGGAGACGGCAACCACCGACGGACGAAAAACCCTGATGGCGAGTGATTTCGGCGTCCATCAGGTCGTCGACCGCGACGATCTCGAACTCCCCGTCGCCCCGATCGACCGGATCGCGCGGCTCAACATCGACGACAGCTACCGGGTGTCGATGGACGCCCGGATCGCACTGGCGGACATCCTCGAAGATTATGCCGACAACGTGGCCGCCGCGGCGGTCACACTCGCCCGCCACGCCGACAGACGCACCGTCCAGGCCAACGACATCGAGACGTACTTTACACTGTTTGAATAATGCGATTCGGATACAGCGAGGTCTGTCTGGAACACGATACTGGCGAACGACACCCCGAGGCCCCCGACCGCCTGCGGGCGATCAAACGCGGCCTCCAGCACAAACACGGCGTCGAGTATCAGGACGCCCCGCCCGCTGACCGCGAGGTGGTCGCCTCGGTCCACACCGACGACTACGTCGACGAGTTCGAGGAGTTCTGCGATGACGGCGGCGGCGACTGGGACCGCGATACGGTCGCCTCGGAGGGCACCTGGGAGGCGGCCCTCCAGAGTGCGGGGCTGGCCCGCTGGGCCGCCGAGGAGGCGCTGTCGGGCGCGGACGGCCGACAGACACCATTCGCCGTCGGTCGACCGCCGGGCCACCACGCCGTGGGCGACGACGCCATGGGCTTTTGCTTTTTCAACAACGTCGCGGTCGCCGCCCAGGGCCTGATCGATGCTGGCGAGATCGACCGCGCAGCGATCTTCGACTGGGACGTCCACCACGGCAACGGCACCCAGGACATCTTCTACGACAGCGACGACGTCTTTTATGCCTCGATTCACGAGGAGGGGATCTATCCCGGCTCGGGCGACGTCGACGAGATCGGAGAGGGTGACGGCGAAGGGACGACGCTCAACGCGCCGCTCCCGGCCGGGGTCGGCGATCCCGACTATCTCCACATCATCGACGAGGTCCTCGACCCTGCCCTCGCGGAGTTCGACACCGACCTGCTGATCGTCAGTGCGGGGTTCGACGCCCACCAACACGACCCGATCTCCCGACACCGGGTCTCTACTGAGGGGTATGCGCTGATGACAGACCGGATGCGAACGATCGCCGACCGCAACGACGCCGCCTTGGCGTTCGTCCTCGAAGGCGGCTACGGGCTCGATACCCTCTCCGATGGCGTCAAGATCGTCCACGAGACGTTCGACGGACGGGAGCCGATCGCCTGCGACGAGGAGCCCGACGAACCCGCCGTCGAGATCGCCGAGGAGCTCCGGACGCAGTTGGATCTCGACTGACACCTACTGCGGAGTTCCAGCCGATTTAACACGGCCTGCTTACTACGGCCCGTATGGACGACGCCGAGACGTTCAACTGCACCATCACGGATTGGGACTACTTGTATGCCCGCTGTCGAGATGTCAGCGACGAGGTTCGGGCCGCTGACTTCGAGCCCGACGTCATCGTTGCGCTGGCCCGCGGCGGCTGGTTCGCCGGGCGCTGTCTCTGTGATTTCTTGGGACTCGACGACCTCACGAGCCTCAAGATGGAACACTACGTCGGCACCGGTGAGACCGCCGACGAGCCGCAGGTCCGGTATCCCATGCCGGATGGCACCCTCGAAGGCAAGGACGTGCTCATCGTCGACGACATCGCCGACACCGGCGGCTCCATCGAGCACGCCTACGAGTACGTCACCGACCGCACCGAGGGGACGGTTCGGACAGCCACGCTACAGTTGCTTCAGACGAGCCGGTTCGAGCCGGATTTCGTCGGCGAAGAGCTCGACACCTGGACGTGGGTGGTCTACCCGTGGAACTTCATCGAGGACCTCTCGGAGCTAATCGAACGTGTGCTGTCGGCCGTCGACGCCGACGCCGTCGACCGGGAGACGATCAGGGGGAAGCTCGCCGAATGGTACGACATCGGGCGGATCGAGATGGAGACCGCCCAGCCCGACCGGCTCGACGAAGTCCTCAACGAGATGGTCCGCCGGGGCGTGATCGAGCAGGCTGGCGACGACGAGTGGCGGCTTCCCGCGTAGCTAATACGTCGGGTGATTCACGGAGCCGACTGAAATCCGGACGAGCGTGTTTCCTTCGTAGGCGTCTTCACCAGCGTCGTATTTTGCGTTGATTCGGTGGTTCGCGGCCCTGAAGGCTTCCGCGTCGTCGACCACCCTTGCTGTTCCGAGCAGCGAGACCATCCACTCGGTGTGGCCGTCGACGTCCTTTTGAATCGAGAGGGCGACCCGCGGGTTCATACGGATGTTGTCGAGCTTTTTGCCGCCGGTCACGATCTCGACTGTTTCGTCCGCGTAGCGATACCACACGGGTGCCACGTGGGGTCGGTCGTTGAGACTGGTCGCCAGGTGGGCGATCAGCGGCTCAGAGGTGAGGAGGGTTTCGACAGTTTCTGGAACAGTAGCCGTCACCGCAGACTAGAGCGGTGGCGCGATAAAAAGTCGACTGGCCGCAGAAATGACTCCCCGTTCGGCAGGTCAGTCGGCAATCGGTTCGACTTCCGACTCGGACTCGGCGTCAGTGTCCTCGGGGTCGTCGCCCTCCTCGACGGCCTCGGGGTCCTGGACCCAGAGGTCACCGAACAGGTCGTCCTGCTGGAGCCGGATGCGACCGCGGTTCGAGAGGAACAAGAGCGCCAAATACGTCATAAACGGTCGACCGCCTGCCGTCTCGATCTCTTTATAAAGAAGCTCCGCGCGTCCCTTGTCGAACTGTGGTCGGAGGACGGCAAGGACGTCTTCGATCACGCGGTCGATATCCTCGGCGTGGGTCGTCCCCGTCACGTCGTGTTCGGTCGGCTCGTCGTCTTCTCGCAGCTCGTCGGCCGATCGATAGTCGACGGTCTGGGTGCCGCGGCTGAATCCCTGGGGGGAGTCGCTGGTATCGTACTCCCGGCGGCGCTTCCACCAGTTGTCGCGTTCGGCCTCCCGGAGCTCCCGGACGAGTTCGTCCAGCGTCTCGGGGGAGCCACGGGTGGTTTTGCGCTCCAGTCGGCGGTCCATCTCGTCTTCGAGGGCGTCGACGGGATCGAACTCCGGCTCGGCGTCGGCGGCCTCTGTCATTGCCTGCTCCCACGGCTCGGGTTCAGGCTCGTCGTCCGGTTCGGGCTCCGAAAGCAGTTGGTCGCCCTTCATCCGCAGCAGGACGCTCGCGTAAAACAGCGCGCGGGCGCTCGTCCGGAGATCCGTTTCGTGGAGCTTCGAGAGGAACGCGTCGGTCACCTCGACGATGTCGATATCCCACGGGTCGATCTCGCCGTCCTCGGCCAACTGCACCAGCAGTTCGACCGGCTCGACCTCGTCGTCATCGACCTCCTCGGGCGGCGAGGGGTCTGCACTGGCCCCGCCGACCCCGGCGATCTCCGGCGTCTCAGTCATCGGCCATCGCCTCCTCGATGGCATCGGGGTCGTCAGCCGAGCCGTCACCATCAGGCTCGTCGCCGTCGCCCTCGCTGCCGTCGTCGCCGTCAGCAGCCTCGTCCTCGCCGAACTGAATCCCGGTCACGGCGCTGTAGTTGTCGTCCTGCATCGTGACACCGATGGCGCGTTCGGAGCGTTCCAGGAGCGCCGAGCGGTGGGAGACGACGACGAACTGGGCGTCGCCCGCCAGATCGTCGACCATCTCGCCGACGCGCTCGGCGTTCACGGCGTCGAGGAAGGCGTCGATCTCGTCGAGCGCGTAGAACGGCGCGGGGTTGTGTCGCTGGATGGCGAAGATAAACGCCAGCGCAGTCAGCGACTTCTCGCCGCCGGACATCGCCGCCAGCCGCTGGATCGGTTTGTCCGCCGGCTGGGCCTTCATCGTGAGGCCACCCTCGAAGGGGTCGTCGGGGTCTTCGAGGACGAGTTCGCCGCTCCCCGCCGAGAGCCGCGAGAAGATGTTTTGGAAGTGGTCGTTGATCGACTCGAAGGCGTCCATGAAGGTGGCTTTCTTCTGGGATTCGTACTGGTCGATCCGGTCGCGGATCCCGTCGCGTTCCTCAACGAGGGTGTCTCTCCCCTCAGTGAGCGTATCGAGTTCCTCCTGGACCTCGTCGTACTCCTCGATGGCCAGCATGTTGACGGGTTCGAGGGCCTCCATCTTCGCCGTCAGTTCGTCGATCTTCGATTCGACCTCGTCGTGGTCGGGGATCTCCTCGGGGTCGTAGTCGCCGACGGCCGACTGGAGTTCGTCGATCTCCCACTGGAGTCTGTCGACCTCCTCGCGGTGGCTCTCAAGGGTCGACTGGATCTCGGCGACCGCCTCCTTGGCCTCGTCGCGCTCGGCTGTGGCCGCCTTGACCGTCGCCTTGAGGTCCTCACGGTCGGCTTTGAGCTCCTCGAGTTCGCTTTCGAGTTCCTCGACGGCCGCCCGCTTCTCGTCGAGGGTTTCTTCCTTGGCTTCGATCTCGGCTTCCAGTTCCGTGATCTGGTCTTTGGCCTCTGCCTTCCGGTTTTGGGCTGTCTCGACGGTTTCGTGAAGCTCCTCGATGGCCTCCTCGGCGTACTGGAGTTCGAGCTGCTTTTCATTTATTCGGCCGTCGACTTCCTCCATCCGCTCGTTGTGATCGTCGATCTCGGCTTTGATCTCGTCGGCCTCGGCGGTGAGTTCGGGGATTTTGGAATCGGCGAGTTCGGTCTCCAACTCCGCAATCGTCTCCTCGACGGCCTCGCGTTCGCCCTCGATCTCCTCAATCCGGTCGTCGACCGCCGCCATCTCCTCAGTGACTTCTTCGCGTTCGGCCTCAATTTCCTCCAGTCTCTCTTCGAGCCGGGCGATTTCGCTTTCGGTGTCGTCGATCTCTTCGCGCGTGCGTTCGATGTCGGTCTCGATCGAGCGCACCGTCTCGGTCGCATCGGATTTCCGGTCCCGAGCGTCGTCGATGTCGCCCTCGATCTCGCGGATCTCCGAATCGAGGCTGCGGCGTTTGTCCTCCAGTTGGGCGATCTCGGTGGCGATCCGTTCGAGTTTGCCGCCGCCGGAGTGGGAAAACGAGTACCGCGAGCCGCCGCCGGAGCCGCCGGTCATCGCCCCCGACCGCTCGACGAGGTCGCCGTCGAGGGTGACCATCCGGTAGTCGCCCATGAACTGCCGGGCGGTCTCCATATCCTCGACGACGAGCGTCGACCCGAGGACGTAGGAAAAGATCGACTCGAATTTGGAATCGTAGTCGACCAGATTACGGGCGAAATCGACGACTCCTGGATCGTTCGGCAGCCGCGGCAGGCTCCGGTTGTCCATCTTCGAGATGGGGAGGAACGTCGCGCGACCCGCGTTCCTGGATTTGAGGTAGTCGATACAGTCCGAACCGACGCCGTCGTCGTCGACCACGACGTTGGCCAGCCGCCCCCCGGCAGCGGTCTCACAGGCGGTCGCGTACTCGGAGTCGACGCTCCCCAGCTCGCCGACCGCGCCGTGGACACCCGCCATGTTCGCGTTGAGGATCGTCGTGACCGCACGGGGCCAGGAGGTGTCGCCCGAATCGGAGGCGCGGGCTTCGAGTTCGGCGTATTCGGACTGTTTCTCGCGGAGGTCGTCGTCGATTTCGTCGAGCTCGTTTTTAAGCTCGCTGCGCTCCTCCTGGAGCGTCTCGATGGTCGACTCGATCTTCTCGCGGTTCTTTTCGGCCTTGTCCAATTCGCTATGGAGTTCCGAGAGATCGGCCTTCAGATCGGGCAGGTCCTCGCGGGCGGCCTCCAGATCGTCTTGTGCTTCGGTGACCTCGTTCGATCGCCGCCGGGCGTCATCCAGCAGGCGATCCTTCTCGCGTTGGGCCTCGTTGGCGTCCGATTTGAGCCCTTCGAGCCGCTCTTTTTCCTCGCTGAGCTCGGCTTTGAGTTCGTCGAACTCGGTGTCGACGTTCTCGATTTTCTCCTCGACGGCGGCGAGTTCCGACTCCTTGGTCCCGATCGTTCCCTTGATCGAGGCCTTCTTGACCTTGTGATCGCGGATCTCGTCTTCGAGTTCCTCTACCTGCTCCTGTTTGCGGTCGAGGTCGACAAAGGCGCTGCGACGTTCGTTTTCAGCGTCCTCGACGCGCTCCTCGGCGGTTTCGATTCGGCCCTCCAGCCGGTCGATCTCGCCTTTGACGGACTCGATTTCGCGTTTGATGGCGAGCTGTTCGTCCTCGCCCTTGCGCTCGATCTCGCGGTTGAGCTCTTCGAGTTCGTCTTCGAGTCGGGTGAGTCGGCCCTGTTTGGTGTCGAGGGTCGACTGGCGCTCGGCGAGGGTTTCCTCCTTGGCCTCGATTTTCGTCTCGGTTTCGGCGAGACTCTCGCGTTTCTCTTCGAGTTCGGCGGCCTTCAGATACCCCTCGTACTCCTCTTTTTCCTCGCGGTGGGACTGGTATTCGAGGGCGGTTTCGCGTTCGTCGGCCAACTGGTCAAGGCGGTCTTCCTTGTCCTCGATCTTGAGCGTGGCCTCGTTGATTCGCTCTTCGACGGCGTCGAGCTCCTCGAAGGCAGCCTCCTTCTTCTGGTCGAACTCGGCGACGCCGGCGATCTCGTCGATGATGCCGCGGCGCTGGAACGGCGACATGTTGATGATCTCGGTCACATCGCCCTGCATCACAACGTTGTAGCCTTCGGGGGCGATTCCGGCTTGCGAGAGGAGGTCCTGGATGTCCCCGAGGTTCACCGAGCGCTCGTTGAGATAGTAGTAGGAATAGTAGTTGTCGTCGGTCTGTTTAACCCGGCGTTTGATCGTGATCTCTTCGACGTCGCCGATCCGGTCGCTCCCGGCAGCGGTGACGACCTGGTCGCGTGTGAGGGTGCCGTCGCTGTTGTCCAGGATCACCTCGACGCTAGCTTCGCGGGTGCCGCCGCTTGCCTCCTCGTCGCCGTCGTGGCCGGGATTATAAATCAGGTCGGTCAGTTTCTCGGCGCGGATACCGCGGGTGCGGGCGAGTCCGAGTGCGAACAGTACGCCGTCGATGATGTTGGACTTGCCCGAGCCGTTGGGGCCGGTGATAACCGTGAAATCTTCATAAAAGGGGATACGCGTCGGTCGCCCGAAGCTCTTGAAACCGTCCAAAACGAGGGCTGAAATGTGCATTAGTTAGGTGACTGTGGCTGCTGGGTCGGGTGTCGGTCGAGGCCGCGGAGAGTCGCCGTCTCAGGCGACAATGATGTCGCTCTGCTCGGTCGCATCGTCGTCCGTCGACTCATCTGTCGACGCTTCCGTCTCAGGGGTGTTATCTGCTTCGAGTGACGACGCTCCGGACTCGTCGCTCGGCTCCTGTTCGACGACCTCGACGTGGTCGTCGCTTTTGGTCGTCTCGGGAGTCGCCGATTCGACGGGGTCGGCATCGACGAAGCCGTCGTCTTCGGCCTCGGCTTCCGCTTCGGTTTCGAGTTCGCGGACCCGGGCTTTGGTCTCGACGAGTTCTTCGGTCAGGCCGTTGACCGCCGCACGGAGCTCTGCGATCTCGCTTTCGAGATCGTCGACTCGATTAGTCATGAATGTTGAACGTTCCCACGGACTCATAAATCTGTGTCAGACACCTGTGAGATAGCTGACCAGTATGGCAGCGGAGCCGAGATCCGATTTTGTGAGATTGCCGAATGCGTACCTGAACGACATGCCGACGAACGGCCAGACAACAGGCCACGCTGAGAGGCGGCTCCGTTAGTCTTTAGCCAGCGGGTCCCAAACCCCGGATAATGACTGCGCAGGCCGTCGAAAACCGAGAACACGCGGTCGTCATCGGGCTGGAGGTCCACGTCCAGCTCGAAACGTCGACCAAGATCTTCTGTGGCTGTTCGACCACGGCCGCCGACGACGAGGAGCCGAACACCCGAACCTGTCCCGTCTGTCTGGGACTCCCCGGCGCGCTGCCGGTGCTCAACGAGGGCGCGGTCGAGGCCGCCGTCAAGATCGGTAAGGCACTCGACGCGGATATCCCCGAACGCACCACCTTCCACCGGAAGAACTACTACTACCCCGATCTCCCCAAAAACTTCCAGCTGACCCAGTACGACGCCCCGATCTGCCAGCAGGGGAGTCTCGAAATTTCGGTCGAGGGCAACCGTCGAGAGATCGGCATCACCCGCGCGCATCTCGAAGAGGATCCGGGGAGCCTCCAGCACAAGGGCGGCAGTATCGACACCGCCGAGGCCACCCTGATCAACTACAACCGCGCGGGGACCCCACTCGTGGAGATCGTCACCGAGCCGGACTTCCGCTCGCCCCAGGAGACGCGGGCGTTCCTCGCCAAACTCGAAGGGGTCCTGGAATACCTCGGCGTGTTCGACGCCACCCGCGACGGCAGCCTCCGGGTCGACGCCAACATCTCGCTGGTCGACGCCGAGGACGTCGACGAGGACGGCTCGATTGCCGACGACGTGCTGGCGGATGCCAACCGCACCGAGGTCAAGAACATTTCGAGCCACAAGGGAGCCGAGAAAGCGCTCGCCTACGAGGTGACCCGACAGAAGAACGCGGTCCGTCGTGGCCGCGGGATCGAAACCGAGACCCGACACTGGGACGAGTCCCGCGGGATCACGGTCTCGATGCGCTCGAAGGAATCGGAAGCCGACTACCGATACTTCCGGGAGGCCGACCTGCCGCCGCTCGAAGTCGCCCACTGGAAGGACGAAATCGTAATCCCCGAACTGCCCGACGCCCGGCGCGAGCGATTCAAAAACGAGTACGGTCTCGGCGAGGAGGCGGCCTCGAAGCTCACCTCCACGAAGGCCGTCGCGGACTTCTTCGAGTCGGTCGCAGAGGGCTTCGATGCCGATCTGGCCGCGACCTGGGTCGCCGACAACCTGCTGGGCGAACTCAACTACCGCGATATGGAAATCACCGATGTCGAGGGGCGACTCGACGAGTTCGAGCGGCTGATCGAACTGGTTGACAGCGACGAACTCACCGTCAAAAACGCCGAAGAGGTCGTGCTTCGAGCGATGCTCGACGAGGGCCAAGACCCAGAAACGATCATCGACCGCGAGGGGTTGGGCAAGGCCGACGACGACGAAATCACGGGGTTCGTCCAGGAGGCCATCGAGGAGAACCCCGACGCAGTCGAGGACTTCCACAACGGCGAGGGCGGCGCGCTGAACTTCCTCGTCGGCCAGGTGATGCAGAAATCACAGGGATCGGCTGACCCCGGCAGTGTGAACGAACTACTCCGTGCGGAACTGGCCGAGTAGGCCGACTTTTTTAATCGGTCGGAGCTGGCGTCGACTCCTCGCGGTCGACGACCCCACTTTTCCACGTGCCGAGCCGGAACCAGAAGACGGCGACGACAAAGGAGCCGAACGCACCGACGGCGTAGGCCCACCACAGGCCGTCGACGCCCCAGCCGAGGGCGGCGACCGTGAGGCTCGTCCCCGGCACTGTGTACGCCCATCCGAAGGCGAACAGGAGCGCAAACGGAACCCGGAAAATCCACCGCGAGAGGAACGACAGGATCATGGCGACTTTCGTCACGCCAGCGCCCCTGAACCCGCCCTGGATCACCATCACGCCGCCGAAGAAGGCCCACGAGGGCGCGACGATCCGGAGGAAGCCGACTCCCTCCTCGATCACCGCCGGTTCGTCGATGAAGACGCCGATCGCGGCCGCGGGGAACGCGACGACGAGCCCCGCCGCCGCGAACAGTAGAGCCATCGTCGCCGCGGTCGCCTTCCAGACCACCTCCGCGGCGCGGTCAGGCGTGTCGGCTCCGAGGTTCTGACCGACGCCGGTGGCGGTCGCCTGGCCCACCGCTCCCGCGACGGTCCAGGAGATCGACATCAGCCGGACGCCGATACCGTAGGCCGCGATGGCGGCGACGCTGAACTGGGCGACAAAGGCCGCCATCACGACCGCCGAAAAGCTCCGGGCCCAGCCATCGATCGTCGCGGGCGTGCCGATGTCGACGAGCCGTCGCTGGAGATCCCAGTCGGGCCGGAGATCACCTAGCCGGAGCCGAACGCCGAACCCACCGGTGACGAGGATATAAATCCCGGCCGCGGTTGCCGCGCCGCGGGCGATGAACGTCGCCACCGCTGCCCCTTGTGTGCCGAGGGCCGGCACTGGCCCCCAACCGAGAATGAAGATCGGGTCGATAACCACGTTCAAGCCAGCAGAAAGCAGCATGAGCCACATCGCGGTCTTGGTGTCGCCTGCACCCTGTAAGGCGGCCCGAAACGCGAAAAACAGGAAGGTCAACGGCAGGGTAAGGAAGATGATCTCGATGTAGGCCAGTGCCTCGGTGTACACCTGACCCTCCGCGCCGATCGTCGACAGCAGCGGCTGGCGAAAAGCGAGCCCGACAGCCGCCAGCACGACCGCGACCGCCGTCGTCAACAGCGCCGACTGGGCGACGACTTGGTCGGCCGTCCGGCGGTTGCCCGCGCCGATATGCTGGGAGACCAGCGCGATCGTCGCCGCCGTGATTCCCATGGCCGTCGAGACGAACATCCAGGACAACGGAAACATCAGCGAGACCGCGGCGACGGCCTCGTCGCTCACGCGGCCGACCCAGAACATATCTGCGAGGTTGTAGAAGGTCTGGAGCAGATTGCCGAGGACGAGCGGCCAGGCCAGCGAAAAGAGGCGGGGCGTAATCGCTCCCGTCGTCATGTCGACCGGCGAGCTCTTGCTCATAATGGGTGGCTCTGTTGCAGTGGCGGCGTAGGCATCATATAACTACTACAGATTCGCCTCAGAGAGGATGGGCGATGTCTTCGACGGTTAGCAGGCGCGTCTCGGGGTCGACCACCGCATCGAGCGCGACATCGGCGACCCGGTCGACAGACAGCGGACGGGCCTCACCGAGCCGCTCGGCGAGCGGGTCGATCCCATCGACCAGCCGACAGAGCCAGTTGAGCGGCTCGGGAAAATGCGGCTGATCGGGGCCGTAGACGGCACCGGGACGGAGCACCACCGTCTCCATGTTGAGGTTCTCGACGGCGCGTTCGGCCCGGCGTTTCGACTGGAGATACGCCCGGCGGGCAGTGGGGTAGTTGGCGGCCGACGAGAGGAAGACGTAGGTGTCGACACCCGCACGTTCGGCTTCGAGGGCCGTGATGATCGCCGAATCACCGTTGAGCCGCTCGAAGGTCGCGCCCTCCTGCGGGTGCTCGTGGGCGATGCCGACGCTGTGGACGACGGCATCGACCCCCCGTAAGCGGTCGCGCCAGGTGTGTGGGGAAAACAGGTCCGCACTGGTCCACTCGACGCTGTCGACCCAGCGGCCAGCGGCGTCTTCGGGACGACCGCCGCGGGAGACGCTCCGGACCTCGTGGCCCGCCGCAATTGCCCGCTGAGAGATCGCCCGGCCGATAAACCCGCTGCCGCCAACGACGAGAAGCCGTGCCATAGCCACCAGTAGGGGCGGCGGGTACGTGGGAGTTGTGGTCGACCAAACGATGCGGGCGGCGTTAATAACTGCCTACTCACCGGACAGCGGCCGAGACGGTCTTCAGATTCGGTCGACGGTGCCCGACGTCTCGGCCGCTTCGTCAGGGTCGGCGTCGGTCGGCTTCTCGTCACCCTTCGCGGCACAGTCGGCTTTGATCGCCGCGCGGATCGCTACTCCGAGCAGCACGAGTCCCTCGATGCGGGCGGCGGTGACAACCCAGGGCTTCGCCGTTGGGGCCTCGCCGTCATACTCGTAGCTGAGATCCGTCAGCGTACTTATAAACCGATCCGGGTACAGTGCTTCAACGAGTCCGACCAGACCGATAAGTAGTTTGAGCATACGAAGAGATTCGTCCGGAGAAAGCAAAAATCCGCGGGTCGGCAACCGGTCCGCACCTAATGAAGGGAGCCAGCGGGCGGCACGAAAGGTTTAGGCCACAAAGCGGCGTACCCCGGCCCAATGAGTCGTGGGCCTGCACTAATCATTACGGAAAAGGACAACGCCGCCCGGCGGATCGCCGAGATCCTCAGCGGCGGGACCGCCGACGCCGAACGCGAAAACGGCGTCAACGTCTACAAGTGGGGCGGCAAGCGCTGTATCGGCCTCTCGGGTCACGTCGTCGGGGTTGATTTCCCCAGCGAGTACAACGACTGGCGGGACGTCGAGCCGGTCGAACTCATCGACGCGCCCATCGAGAAACAGCCCACCCAACAGAACATCGTCTCCGCGATCCGGACGCTCGCCCGCCACGCCTCCAACGTCACGATCGCCACCGACTACGACCGCGAGGGCGAGCTGATCGGCAAGGAGGCCTACGAGCTGGTCCGTGAGGTCAACGAGGACGTCGACATCGACCGGGTTCGGTTTTCGTCGATCACCGACCGCGAAGTCCAGGAGGCCTTCGACAACCCCGACGAACTCGATTTCGACCTCGCGGCCGCAGGCGAAGCCCGACAGGTAATCGATCTCATCTGGGGCGCGGCCCTCACGCGATTCCTTTCACTTTCGGCCCGCCAACTCGGTGACGACTTTATTTCGGTTGGCCGGGTGCAGGGTCCCACCCTGAAACTGATCGTCGACCGGGAACGCGAGATCGACGCCTTCGATCCCGAGGCCTACTGGGAGCTGTTTGCGGACCTCGAAAAAGCCGACAAGGGCGGCTTCGAGGCCCAGTACTTCTACCGCGACGAGGACGGCAACGAGGCCGAGCGCGTCTGGGACGGCGACCGCGCGGAGGCCGTCTACGAGGTACTGTCCGGGACCGATCAGGCGACCGTCGACTCGGTCAACCGCCGGACCCGAACCGACACCCCACCCGCGCCGTTCAACACCACCCAGTTCATCCGGGCGGCAAGCTCGCTGAACTACTCGGCCCAGCGGGCGATGAGCATGGCCGAGGATCTCTACACCGCGGGCTACATCACCTACCCTCGGACCGACAACACGGTGTATCCGGAGGATCTCGACCCCGAGGTGTTGCTCGAAGCCTTCCTGGATGACCGGACGTTCGGCGATGATGCCGAGCAGCTGTTGGACGTCGAGGAGGCGATCGAGCCGACCGCTGGCGACGAGGAGACAACCGACCACCCGCCGATCCATCCGACCGGTGAACGACCGACCCGAAGCGACCTCTCCGACGAGGAGTGGGAGATCTACGAACTCGTCGTCCGGCGGTTCTTTGCGACGGTCGCCGACGACGCGACGTGGGAGCACCTCAAAGTCGTCGCCCGGGTCGCTGCCGCGACCAACGCCGCCGAGACCGACATCGACGAACTCCGACTCAAGGCAAACGGCAAACGGCTGGTAGCGGCAGGCTACCACGACGTGTATCCGTACTTCAACCAGCAGGAGACCCACGTTCCCGATGTCGAAGAGGGCGAATCCTTGGCGATCACCGAGACCCGGATCGAGGACAAACAGACCCAGCCACCCCGCCGCTACGGCCAATCGCGGCTGATCGAGACGATGGAGAAGATGGGGATCGGCACGAAGTCGACCCGTCACCACACCATCGAGAAACTCTACGACCGGGGCTACATCGAGAGCGACCCGCCGCGGCCGACCATGCTTGCCCGCGCCGTTGTCGAGGCCGCCGAGCAGTACGCCGACCAGATCGTCAGCGAAGAGATGACCGCCCAGCTGGAGGCGGATATGCAGGCGATCACGGCCGGAGAGAAAGCCTACAGCGAGGTGACCGACGAGTCCAAGGAGATGCTCCAGCGGGTCTTCGACGAGCTCACCGACTCCCGTGAGGACGTCGGCGACCACATCCAGAAATCCCTCAAGGCCGACAAGACCCTCGGCCCCTGTCCGGAGAGTGGCGACGACCTACTGGTCCGAAAGAGCCGCCATGGGTCGTACTTCGTGGGCTGTGACGGCTACCCCGACTGCACCTACACCCTGCCGCTGCCGTCGACCGGCAAACCGCTCATCCTCGACGAGACCTGCGAGGACCACGAGCTCCGGGAGGTCAAGATGCTCGCCGGGCGCAAGACGTTCACCCACGGCTGTCCACAGTGCAAGGCCGACGAGGCCGACGAGGAGGAGGATCTCGTCATTGGGGAGTGTCCCGATTGCGGAGAGAGCGCGGCGTCGGAGACGCCGCGAGACGGAGACGGTGAAACCGTCGACGAGGGCGGCGAGCTGGCGATCAAGCGGCTCCGCAACGGCTCGCGGCTGGTCGGCTGTAGCCGGTATCCGGACTGTGAGTACTCGCTGCCGCTTCCCCGCCGCGGCGAGATCGAGGTCACCGACGCCCGGTGTGCGGAACACGACCTGCCGGAACTGGTCATCCATTACGAGGACGACGACCGCGAGCCGTGGGAGCTGGGCTGTCCGATCTGTAACTACCGGGAGTATCAAGCCGAACAAAACGGCTCGGAGCTCGAAACCGTCTCCGGCATCGGCGAAAAGACCGCCGACAAACTGAAAACCGCAGGCGTCGACGATGTTTCAGCACTCAAAGAGGCCGATCCCGACGCCTTGGCCGAAGAGGTCGACGGCGTGGGTGCCGATACCGTCCGGGACTGGCAGGCCGACGCCGACTGATCGGCTGGGGCTGATCGAGTAGGCAGCGTCTAATCGGTTCTAATCACTTCCTACGGTTCGTGTTCGTGCGCCCGCAGTTCGTCGACCGAGAGTTTGTCGAGGACACCCTCCGAGGTCGCTTCGAGGACGACCGGTGGGGCGCAGTCGGCCCCGCGGGCTTCGATCCATCGGGGAAGACAGACACACCAGCGGTCGCCGGGATGGAGTCCAGGAAAGTCGAACTCCGGGCGCGGCGTGATCAGATCGTTGCCCTGCTGGCGGCTGTATTCGAGGAACGCCTGTGTCATCACCGCACAGACCTCGTGTCGGCCGGGGTCGCGGTCGAGGTGGCGGCAGTTCCCATCGCGCAAGAATCCGGTTTCGGGAGCCGTACTACAGGGTTCGAGCGGTGCTCCGAGGACGTTTCGCTCGTCGGAAGACATACGTCGACCTCGCAGGACGGTCCTATAGCTATTGGGTCGAGCGGTGGGAAAAAACGAATGTGGTGGCGGACTGCTGCCCGGGGCTCGCCCCCACGGCGGGTGCCGTATAGCTGCAACCGGCGACAGCCGACAGCGGTTCCATGCCCCCCAGCGATGGAGCCGATCGGCTGTCGAACAGTCGAACCGTATGGCAGTTTCAGCCGGAACGCGGATCGATGGCAGTCATCCCCCAATGGCGGCCACAGCGGGCCCGTTCCCCCGAACAGGCACCGAGTAGTCGATCCCGGCGTGGTGCCCGACAGTGATCGAATCACCGTCGCGGCGACAGCCAGTGGCTGTCTGCTGCCACATCGAACCGAACGGACTGTGTAAATAAAACAGTCACTGCTATCTGTAACGTGTCGGTCGATACCCCGGTCTAGTTATCTAGAGTCGCTGCTGTCCGGTCCTCGAAAAGCGTCGTTAACAGCGTTCGGAGCGCGGCACGGAGATGGTAATTAAACGTTGGCTGAGAGATCCCGAGCGACTCGCCGACTTCGGTTCCCGTGGAACCGCGTGGCGATTCGAAGTAGCGAGCGAAGTAAGCCGCCTGAAGGGCCTCCTGCTGACGCGGGGTGAGTCGATCGAGGAGCTGCATCTGGAACGTCGACTGGGTCAGTATCTCCCGGTCGCGGTCACGCCGGGAGACGACAGTAATCGAGGGATACTCCACCAGGAGGCGGTCGATCACGGTCCGCACGTCGGTCGTCTGCGGGATCGTTACCACGACCTGCTGTCGGTTCCCGTCGGTTTCGATTCGTGTCGGGATCGCCCCACAGTCGACGAGCGTCTCGGCGAGCAGGGGCCCCGAAACCGTCGCTTCGAACAGTGTGGTATCGGGCTGTGTCGTGACGACCCGGACCGATTCGACCGCGCTATTGTCCGTGGCCGCGGCTTCGACCGCGTCAGGCGAGGAGCCGGCGGCGGAGAAGTACAGCAGCAAGAGGTCACCGCGCTGTGGAACCACTCCCTCGAAGCGCAGCGTCGACCCGAGTGCCGCGGCGAGGTCGTGAAGCAGATCGGTATCAGTGATGTCGAGTTCGACCTCGGTTCGATGGTCGGCGAGCAGCCCACGTTTCGTTTCGGTGCACTCGATGACGTAGGCGATGATGCGGCCGAACTCGGCGAGGACCGCCTGTGTGTACTCGTCGAAGCCACCACGCGTGCCAGCATAGATCGTGAGGACGCCGTAGGTAATGTCGTCGTAGACGAGTGGTACGCTGAAGGCCGACTGGTAGCCGCGGGATAACGCCTCCTTTCGCCACAGGGCGGTCTGCCAATCCTCCGAAATCCGGTCGACCGAGACCGGGGCGTTCGTTTCGAGCGCACGGGAGGCTGGCTCGACGGACTCGGAGAGATCCTGGGTGGAGTGGTCGGCGAGCCAGTCGAGATACCCCGCGTCGTGGCCCGCAGACGCCCGCGGGACGATGGTGTCGGACCGCCTCTCGGGGGCACCGATCCAGACGAATCGCGCAAATCCCGCCAGCACCGAACAGACGGCGTCGTCGATCTCCTCGCGGGTCGACGCGCCGAGCAGTTCGTCGACGAGGTCGGCGACGAGGTCGTTCGTCTGAGTCATCGCCTCCAAGTCGGCAGTTCGCTCGGCCAGAGCCTCCTTATGCGCCTCAAAGCGACGCTCCGAAGCGAGTCGACCGAAGGCCGCCGCAAGCGACGCGCCGAGCAGTTCGGCGACGGTCAGCGTCTGCTCGGTGGTGGTCCCGACCTCGGTGTCGGCGACGAGCAACACCCCATGTTCACCGATCGGCGTAAAGATGGCGCGCCGGTAGGGCGTTTCTGGGTCGTACACCTCCGGCAGCTGGCTCATATCCGCTGTGGCGATGGGTTCGGACTCGAAAAAGGCCCGGCCGGAGAGACTGGTACTACTGGCGTCGATCGGCGGCAGTCCGGGGAAGTTGTCCTCGGCTCCCGGGGTGTGTGCCAGCGGTCGAAAGACGTTGGTCTCAGCGTCGTAGCTGAAGACGATCGCGTCCTCGAAGCCGAGGGTGGAGGCCGCAGCCTCGACGCCGATGTCGGCGATCTCCTGTTGGGAGCGGGCCGACAGGAGGTCGTGGGCCGCCTCGTAGAGCGCGGTAAACATCTCGTCGGTCCGCGTGCGGTAGCTCAGATCCCGGACGACGCCGACAGTACCCTGCTCGCCGTCGTCGAGTTCGATCGGCGTCATCCACGTTTCGACCGGCACCCTGTCGCCCGACTCCGTAGTGAGTTCGCCCGAGAGGATGGCCGGCTCGTCGTCGCCGTCGAACAGTTTCGCCCGCCGCTGGCGTGCGGTCTCCATATCGTCCCCATCGGTAACGAGAGCGGCGTTGGCCCCCAGCAGTTCGGCCTCGCTATACCCGACCAGTTCGATAAACGCCCGGTTGACGAAGACGAAGTCCATATTCGAATCCAGGATACAGACGCCGTCCTGGACCGATTCGACGATCGCCTCGCACTGTTCGAGCTTGCGTTCGTACTGTGCAGTCTGTGGGGCGGCCCCGTCGTCGAACAACGACCGGATCCGATGGGCCAGCAGGGTGGCGACACTGGATGGAACCTGTTTATAAACGTAATCGGTCAGTCCATCGCCGAGGGTGTCGTCGACCGCCTCGACCGGCTGGTCGGAGAGCCAGACCACCGGGAGTTCGGGAACTCGGGAGCGGAGGGCCTCAAGGAACGACTGTGGCTCCCCGATTGCTGCAGTGTCGGCGACCACACAGTCGACCGGCTCGCGTCCACAGTGGGCCACCGCCTCGGCGGCGGTGTCGGCGTGGTGGATCGAAGTCGGCAGGCCAGCGGCGTCGAGAGCGTCGGCAAGGGCCGTCGCCGCGTCGGCGTCATAGCCGACATAGAGGACCTGTCTCTGTTCCATTTGGTCTGGGAAGGTACGGGCAGCGAGCGGTTAGCCCTTTTGACACGAGAAGCGGAGGTGGTGAGCGAAACAACAGCAACGGATGGAAAAAAGACACGACACTACAGACACGAGTTTGAGAGAAGTGATAAAATAGACAGTACAGCCGACAGCAGAGGGGATATGGTCTGAAATGCCGCCGAATCGACAGAAACCACCACCGCACCCTTTTTATTATCACACGAAACAACTCAAGCCAAGATGAGTACACGTCCGTGGACAGACTGGGACCACATCCTCAAGATTGACCCCGACAAGCCGCTCGTCGAGGGCGAAACCTTCGAGGACGTCTGTGAGACCGGCACCGACGCCATCGAGATCGGCGGGACGCTGGGGATGACCGAGGACAAGATGCAGCGGGTCGTCGACGCCTGTGCCGAGTACGACGTACCACTGTTCCAGGAGCCGTCGAACCCATCGGTCGTCATCGACTCGCCGGCCCTCGACGGCTACCTGATTCCGACCGTTTTCAATTCGAGCGACCCGTTCTGGATCGTCGGCGCGCACAAGGAGTGGGTCCGGATCGAAAACGGCCTCGATTGGGACCGCACCACGACCGAGGCCTACATCGTCATGAACCCCGAGGCGTCGGTCGCCGAGTACACCGACGCCGACTGCGACCAGTCGGCCGACGACGTGGCTTCTTATGCGCGTGTGGCCGAGAAGATGTTCGGCCAGGAGATCATCTATCTCGAATACTCCGGTACCTTCGGCGATCCCGAGATCGTCAGCGCCGCGGGCGAGGCCCTCGACGAGTCGACGCTGTTCTACGGCGGCGGCGTCCACGACTACGACGACGCCTACGAGATGGGTCAACACGCCGACGTGGTGGTCGTCGGCGACCTGCTCCACGAGGAAGGCTGCGATGCCGTCAGCGAGACGGTCGACGGCGTCAAAGACGCCCACAAAGCCTCCGCACCGACGAAATAACGGGTCCCGGATAGCTGCAGTTCTTTATATACCTATATAACTAGCCGTCGACTAACTCAGTTGCTCTTTTTAAGCGGCTGTCGACTGCCGTAGGTCGCCGTTCGCCAGAGCCACTCGACGGGACCGAACCGGAAATATCGGACCCAGAGCACCGACAGCACGATCTGGACCGTCCAGATCCCGGCGACGATTCCCAACTGCTCGACGCGGCTTACCGAGCCGAACAGTCCCAATCCGTGGCCGTAGAAGATCGAAGTTGCGAGCACGGTCTGCAGCAGGTAGTTGCTGAGCGCGGTGCGGCCGACCGCCGACAGCGCGGTGATCACCGGCCCCTCCGTTCGCCACCGACAGTAGAGCATCACCGCCGCGATGTAGGCCCCGGCCAGCAACGCACTCCCCCAGTAGTTGAACTGGGTGCCGAAGTACACCGCCTGCGGAGCCGCCCAGTCGACGACCGTCGTGTTGTACCAGACGCCCATGAGGATCAACGCGAGCCCGCCGACGCCGCCACCGATCAACAGCCGCCAGTAGAACCGCGTCGACCGCCCGTTCGAGAGCACACCCGACTTAAAAAGAGCCATTCCCCACAACATGAGGCCGGTAACCCGCCAGAACGTTCCGGCCACGAAGCCGCTCGTCTGGAGCAAGAAGGCCGTTGACGCGCGGTGGTCGAGTTGGGCGAGCCAGCCGCTCCGGTAGGTGTCGACCTCAGAGGCGATGGCAGCCTCAGAGGGAACCCACCCGGAGATGACCGCATCCGGGGGCAGCGACAGCCCCTGGAGGACCGACATCACTGTCGGCACCGCCACGAACAACAGCCCGTAGCGGGCCAGCGTCGAGGGCTCCCAGTCGCGTACCGAGACGACAAACAGCGCACAGAGGGCGTACTGGACCAGAATATCCCCATACCATAGGAGATAGGCGTGAGCGAGACCGATACCGAGCAGAATCACCGTCCGGCGGTAGTGGAGTGCGAGCGCCCTGCGGTCCGGTTTGCTCCGGGTAAACAGGACGATTCCGGCCCCGAACAGCAGCGTGAACAGCGTGATAAACTTCTCCTGGGCGAAGACGTGGCCGCCCAGCCACGCGAGATAGTTTAGTCCGGAGAAATCACCGTACACTGTCGGGTTCTGCAGCACCGCAAACGGCATCGCAAACACCCAGATATTGATAATCAGAATCCCGAGCAGCGCGAATCCGCGGAGCACGTCGAGGCTCACGAGACGATCCGACGGGGCTGTCGGACTCGGTCCAGCATCCATTGGCTGACTGTCCGATTCCACGAGCAAAAAGGTCGTGTATCGCCGCGCTTCCGAACTGAAACAACACCACTGGGGCGGTACGACAGCAGCACCGACACTGCGAGCCGTCGACTGGTCGGCTATTGATACGATACAGTAGGATGATTATTCTTACCCGTCTATTTTGCGTATAAAACTACAAGCCACGGGGGAGCGAACCACAAGGTGGTGACACAGAATGCCAGTAGATGATCTTGCACGCAGCGACGTCGTAACGGCAACCGAAGAGACACCCGTTTCGGAACTCGGCCAGGCGATGGCCGACGAGACCGTCGGCAGCGTGGTGATCGTCGACGACGAAACGCCGGTTGGGATCGTCACCGACCGGGACCTCGCCTTGCGGTGTGTCGCCGAGGAGAGCGATACGTCCGACAAGACCGCCGAGAACGTGATGACAGAAGACCTCGAAACAATCGAGCGGAATGCCGGGTTCTACGAGGCCGTAGATCGAATGAGCGACAACGGGATTCGGCGGCTCCCAGTTACCGACGAGTCCGGCGAACTCGTCGGCATCCTCACATCGGACGACCTGACCACGATCCTTGCTGACGAACAGCAGGGACTTTCCTCGGTCATCGAAGCCCAGCGCGCGCCCTACGACGAATGAACTACAAGACGTTCATGGGGCAGGCCCAACACCGGCTCGAACTCGACGAACTCGGTCCGGCGGTGCGGGTGACGCGAGCCGTCCTCACCACGCTGGGCGAGCGCATCGACCCCGGCGAGGCCACCGACCTCGCCTCGCCGCTACCGATGGAGGTCGACCGGTATCTGATCCAAGGAGCCGAGCGGGCCGGTGGTGAGAAGTTCTCCTTCGATGAGTTTCTCGACCGGGTCGGCGAGCGCGCGGGTGTCGAACGGTCGGCAGCCAACTACTACACCCAGACGATCGTCGGGCTCGTGAGTGAGGTCGTCCCGCCGGGTAATATCGAGAAAGTGCGGAACCAACTCCCCGAGGGGTTCAAACCGATCTTCCAGTTCGTCGACGAGCCGCATCCGCAGGCCGACGGGCAGTGAGAACAGAGCCACCCCCGTCGGGCGAAACCGGCCGAGTTTAAGGGCTGTGGGGGAAACTGGGAGATATGCAGGACCGAACCTACACTGCGGATGCCGAACCCGGCGAGACCGTCACGGTCGCTGGCTGGGTCCACGAGATCCGCGACCTCGGTGGCATCGCCTTTCTCATCCTCCGCGACACGACCGGCAAGCTCCAGATCAAATTCGAAAAAGACGAGATGGACGACGAGCTGGTCGAGACCGGCCTCGGTGCGGCCCGCGAGAGCGTGATCACCGCTACCGGTGCCGTCGACGAGGAGCCACGAGCTCCCACGGGCGTCGAACTCACCCCCGACTCCGTGGAGGTCGTCGCTGAAGCCGACACCGAGCTTCCGCTCGACCCCTCCGGTAAGGTCGACGCCGAACTGTCGACCCGCCTCGACAACCGCACGCTCGACCTGCGGAAGGACGAAGTGCAGGCGATCTTTGCGATCCGCGCCGAGATCCAGCGCGCTGCCCGCGAGACGTTCCGCGACCACCACGCCACGGAGATAACCACCCCGAAGATCGTCGCCACAGGGACGGAAGGAGGGACCGAGTTGTTCCCGATCACCTACTTCGGCGAGGAGGCCTTCATGAACCAGAGCCCGCAGCTGTTCAAACAGCTGATGGCCGGTTCGAACCTCGAACGCGTCTTCGAGATCGGCCCGATCTTCCGCGCCGAGGAACACAACACACCGCGACACCTCAACGAGGCAACCTCGATCGACTTCGAGGGAGCCTTTTGTGACCACCACGAGGCGATGGATGTCGCCGAAGCGGTCGTCACAGCGGCCTACGAAGCAGTCGAGGAGAACTGTCAGGACGAACTCGAAGCCCTTGGCCTCGCTGAGGAGTTCGAAGCGCCAACGGGCGACTTCCCACGGCTGAGTTACGAGGAGGCCATCGAGCGCATCAACGCCACCGGCGAACTCGACGAACAGCTCCTGTGGGGCGACGACCTGCCGACCGAGGGCGAGATCGCCCTCGGCGAGGACGTCGGCGAACACTACTTCATCACCGACTGGCCCGCCGAGATCAAGCCGTTCTACATCATGGATCAGGACGATGACGAGCAGCTCTCTACTGGGTTCGACCTGATGCACCCACGGATGGAACTCGTCTCCGGTGGCCAGCGTGAACACCGCTACGACCACCTGATCGAGGGCTTCGAAGCGCAGGGCCTCGACCCCGAAGCCTTCGAGTACTACACGAAGATGTTCAAATACGGGATGCCGCCCCACGCAGGCTTCGGCCTCGGTGGCGAGCGACTCGTGATGACCGTCCTCGGGTTGGGCAACATTCGGGAAGCCGTGCTCTTCCCACGCGATCGACAGCGCTTGTCGCCCTAGGCGACAGCGCAATCATCGGGTGGGAGCAAGCGATTCCCTCGGAATCGCCCGGTTCACACGCGATCGACAACGTCTGAGCCCATAGGCGACCCAACAGCTGACGTTTGCTTTTTTGCGACCGCATCGTGTAGCGTCAGCTATGAGCGAGAGTCGACGCGAATCGCCACTCCAGGATGACGATGACACGCCGCTCCAAAGCATCGTCGCTGGGGTAACGACGGGACTGGTTTTGACCGTCGCCTTCGGACTGTTAGCCCTCGGCGTGTCGTGGTTCTGGGTCGTCTTTCCGGTCGGCCTCGGCGGGCTGTTGCCGGTGGCGATGGGGTTGGCGAAGTGGTACGAGCAACGGCAGACCGACCACCAAACGCCCACCCTCGAGTCGACCACAACTGCCGAGGAGGAGGCCCTCGAAACGCTCCGGAACCGGTATGCCCGCGGCGAGATCGACGAGGCGGAGTTCGAACGGCGGCTCGAAGCACTGCTCGAACCGAGTCGGTCGAGGATGCTGAGGCCTACGCAGCCCGCGAGACGCTCGAAGAGTAGGAACCGAGTGGTGGTACGACAGCGGTCAGTTTGTGTTGATTAGTCGTTGGTTACTCCACAAATACGATGACGGCCAGCCGACTTTTACTGTCGACACCCCATCAGTAGGCAATGAGTACCGACCTTTCAGACGCGGTCCTGGACGAGGCGGCCTCCCGTGGCGAGACGCTCACGGTCCACGACCTGTTGCGGCTGATCGAGCGGTTCGATACCGGGCCGGGCGTCCCCGACACCCGGCTCGACAGGTATCTCGATGCGCTGGGAAACAGCCGGTTCAACGAGTCGGCGCTCCGCGAGGGCCTCGACCGACGGCTCGTCGACGCCGCCGAATGGGAGACCGAAACCGCGGTCTACCGGCTCGACGACGGGGTGAGTGCGTTTCCGCCGCGGTGGCACGACGATCTCACCGGAGAGACCGACCTCACGCGGTACGTGGCGACGATGACCACCGCCGTCGACGGTGGCTCCGACGGGTACGCTCACGGCGGCCACGGCGACGGCGTCCCCGAGAGCCTGCTACTGGATACGGCGGTTATCTTCGGCGACTACAATTACAAGCGGGCGATGGACGAGGTCGACCGACTGCGCGACGAAGACCTCCTGGACGCGGGGGCCGACCAACATCCCAACGCCCGGATTCGACTCACGACGGACGGGGCCGAACACCTCGGGATCGATCCCGGGACCGACGATGTCGCGGTCAAAACCGGCACTGACCGCACGGACGATCCGCGAATAGACGAATAATAAGGGTTAATCGCCCGCTCGGTCCAGTGGGCGTATGGAGCAGCCAGCCGGTCGACCGACGGCGACGGCGTTCGTCCCCGGCCACGTGACCGGCTTTTTCAGTGCCCATCCGGACCCCGATCCAGGAGCCGCCGGGAGCCGCGGTGCTGGCATCGCCCTCTCGGATGGCGTCACCATTACTGTCACCCCCGGCTCGGGCACGCGGCTCAACGGCGAGGCAGTCGATATCGCCCCGGTCGAAACGGTCGTCGACCGACTCGGGGTCGCGGCGAGCGTCGACGCCGAAACGCCGCTCCCGATCGGCGCGGGGTTCGGCGTCTCCGGAGCCGTCGCGCTGGGCACCGCGCTGGCGGCCAACGCGGCCTTCGACTGCGGGAAGACCGAAAACGAACTCGTCGAGGTGGCCCACTGCGCCGAGGTCGAAGCCGGAACCGGCCTCGGCGACGTGGTCGCCCAGGCCCGCGGCGGCCTGCCGATCCGACTCGAACCCGGCGGCCCTCGCCACGGCGCGCTCGATGGCCTCCCGGCGCGGCCCCGGGTCGAGTACGTCACCTTCGGCGAGCTGTCGACCGAAACCGTGCTGTCGGGCGACACGGATCGACTCTCCGCGGCCGGAGAGGACGCTCTCGACGAGCTGCTGGCCGAGCCGACCGTCGACCAGTTTATAAACACCTCGCGGGAGTTCGCTGCCGATGCCGGACTGCTCACTGACGACGTGAGCGAGGCGATTTCAGCGGTCGAGACCGCGGGCGGGCAGGCCGCGATGGCAATGCTCGGCCGGACTGTCTTTGCGATCGGTACGGGTCTCTCGGATGCTGGCTACGAGCCCAGTGTCTGCCGAGTCGATACCGCTGGCGGGCGGCTCGCCGACTGCGACGAGTGAGCGATGGTGCCGCCGAAAAGCGAACGTTTTGACGCCGGAGTCGAATGAACCGTCAATGAGCGAGATCGAGATTCCGGAGGACCACCCCCGGTATCAGTCGTTGCTAACGAGACACCGCATCGAGGCGGGCGTCGACAAGGGAATCACCAGTAAACAGGGCCTCATCGCCGAGGGCCGCGGCGAAGCCTTCGACTACTTATTAGGTGAACGGACAACGGAGAGCGCCGACGCGGCCGAACGCGCCGCAGCGGCCCAGCTGTTGCTGGCCGACCATCCTGTTCTCTCGGTCAACGGTAACGTCGCCGCGCTCGTCGCCCCGGAGATCGTCGACCTCGCCGAAGCGGTCGACGCCGATATCGAGATCAACCTGTTCAATCGCACTCCCGAGCGGATGGAGGCCATCGCGGCCCATCTGCGGGAGCACGGCGCTGAGAACGTCAAGGGACTGACCGCCGACGGTCGGATTCCGAATCTGAGCCACGAGCGGGCGAAAGTCGACGCCGACGGGATCGGCGCGGCCGACGTGGTGCTGGTGCCGCTGGAAGACGGCGACCGCGCCGAAGCGCTGGGCGAGATGGACAAAACCGAGATCGTGATCGATCTCAATCCGCTCTCGCGGTCCGCACAGGTGGCGGCGATCCCGATCGTCGACAACATCATTCGGGCGGTACCGAACATGACTGACCACGCCCAAGAATTGCGGACGGCCAACCACGATCAGCTGGAGGAGATCGTCGACGCGTTCGATCCCGAGGCCGCACTCGCCGCGGCTGAGGCCGCGATCCGCGAGGGCGAGCTGGCCTAAATTCGCTCCAGAAGACCTATCAGTCGACCCGAGAAAGGCCGGCCATGTTCCCGCAGTTGCTGACCCTCTGGTGTGATCGACCGTGACGGACCCCGACAGCCTGCCACTCGACCGTCGAACCGTTCTCGCATCAGTCGGGTCGGTGGGGGCCGCCTCGATCGCTGGCTGTACGGTCTTCGAGTCCGGCGCGGATTCCGGGACGACCGAACTGAGCGACGAGCGGGCCCGCGAACTCGCCGCCGAGTTCGCCCCGACACTCTACTTCGACGAGAACGAAAAGTGGTTCCCAACCGATCCCAGCGCGTACGAGCGCCAGCAGGACGGGGTGTGGGTCGTCGACGGCTTCGACGCCTTCGATGGCTACACCGACGCGGCCACTGAGTCGGACGAACCACCGGAGCCGACGCTGTTCTACCACGCCGTCGAGTACGACGAGTCGCCGCTTGTGGTCGTCCAGTTTTGGTACTACTCGGCGTTCGACCAGTTTACGACCAACTTCCACTGGCACGACTGGGAGGTACTCCACGTCTTCGTCGACACCGACTCCGGCGACCCACAACTGTACGTCGCCAGCTCTCATTCGGGGCGCGTCCCCAACAACGAGTTCCTGGATCCCGACCCCGACCGGCAGCCGCGGATCCTCTCGGAACTTGGCTCGCATTCGAGTGCGTTGTCAATCAACGAGATTGCCGACCGGTTCCAGCGACTCTCGACGGACGGGATGCTCGCAGACATCACCAACAGTGCGATCGAAACGCTCGAAGACGTGGCAAACATTCCGATCGCTTACGGGCTCCCGCGGGACGAGGGCTCGCGGCTCCCGTATCTGATTCCGGAGCTTGACGGTGGGCCGATCTATGAACACGACCGGCTGCCATCGGTCGACCAGGAGGACCTGATCACCGAGGAATTGACCGTCAGCTCTTTTGCCGATCTCACGTCGCCGCCGGGCGATCTCCCGAACCGGTCGACCGGACTCGTCTTCGGTCACAGTGAGAGCACACGCGACGACGAGACAGCGGCCGACGTCGAGTACGATCTCGTCTCGACGGGCGAAGTCGAACACATCACAGCGTTTACCGGCCCGCAGTTGAGCTTCGAGTTTTCGGTCCCCGAGTTCGCTGAAGACGCCATCGCGGGTCACATTACCACCACTGGCGTTCCGTGGAACCAGCCCCGATACGAGGAGCCTGCGGCCGACATCACCGACGCGAACCATCGGGCGACGCTGGCCGAGCGGTACGCCGCCATCGGCGAGCCAGCCTCGGTCAACAGCGTTATTGCGAACATCTCAGAGGCGGTCACGGCCGACGATGCACCCGAAAACGAGGGGCTGACCACGGGGACGCTGGCGACCGAAGCGCTCGCGCTCCTCGAAAGCGATCCCGAGGCCGTCCCGACGTTCGGCGGGCTCGCAGTGATGCAGGGCGTCCCGGAGGGCGACCACCGGCTGACGATCAACGCCGCCGGTGCCGAACCGCACAGCGAGACGCTGGCGGTCGCAGACGATGCCGAACCGACCGCCGCAGGCGTTGAGGGGGAGATCCCGCTGGTCGCCCGCGAGAACGCGGTCAAACTCGACGTCGACGCGACGGGTTCGGACAGCGAGATCACCGACCTCGCCGTCGAGGACGACTTCGCCGGGCGACTGTACGACGCCCCGCTCTCCGAGCAGGATGCCGTGTACGTCCACCGTGGCGGGGCCTACACCACAGAAGTCCGGGACAGCGACGACGAGATCGGTGCCGAGCGCGTGAATCCGACCGACACCGAGGGGGTTCGCATCGAGAATCCCAAGACGGGCAAAGGCTCGCTCGCCGAGTATCTCGCCGACGTGGCCGACGAGACAAGTGCGGCCGTGGCGGCGGTAGAGGGAGACGGCGATAGCGACGACGATGACGACGATGACGACTCGAACGGAAACGGTACGAGCGGTGGCGGGTCGGCAAACGCAGTTCGGGGGCTATCACAGGCACTGGAAGCGATCGCCGAGGCCGCCCGGCGGGCCGCCGAACGGGCCGCCGCGGGTGATCGCGGACAGGCCGACCGAAGTCTCACAAACGTCCAGGACCGACTCGAACGAGCAACAACGCGACTCGCCGAGGCCAGCGACGACTTGCCGGACGATCTCGAACGGGCAACGGAGCGTCGGCTCGATCAGTCGCGTCGACGGGCCGGGCAGGCCCATGCAGCCGAAAAACTATAAATTAAAACGAGACTACTGCGGGTCCGCAGTGGCCGCGAGTCGGTCGCGGTCGTGGGGGTCCGCAAAGTCGAGGTCGGGTCCCTGAGCGATGATCCCGTGTGGCGTCACGTCGGGATGGGTCGTGTAGTAATGTTCCTTGATGTGGCTGATGTCGACCGTCTCGGCCACACCGGGCTGCTGGTAGACGTCACGCAGGTAGGGCCAGAGGTTGTCGTACTGGTGAATGTACTGGACGTTACACATGAAGTGGGTGTGGTAGACGTGATCGAACCGGATCAGCGTCGTGAACATACAGATGTCGGCCTCGGTGAGCCGGTCGCCCGCGAGGAACCGCTGGTCTTCGAGCACCGAATCCCAGTGGTCGAGTGCGTCGAACAGTTCATCGACGGCTTCGTCGTATGGCCCCTGTTTGGTTGCAAAGCCAGCCCGATAGACCCCGTTGTTGATCGGCTCGTAGATGTCGGTGATGATCTCGTCGACCTCGTCGCGGATCGATTCGGGTGCGAGGTCGACATCCCGTTCGGCCACGTCGCCGAAGCCCGTCGAGAGCATCCGAATGATCTCGCGGGATTCGTTGTTGACGATGGTCCCTTCCTTCGTGTCCCACAGCACCGGGACGGTCACGCGGCAGGTCGCATCGGGGTCGGCCTCGACGTACAGTTCCCGGAGGAACTCACTAGCGTGGAGTTTGTCCTCGGTACAGCCCGCCTTGTCGGGGGTGAACTGCCAGCCATCGTCGCCGCGGTAGGGGTCGACTACCGAGACGTCGATGGCGTCTTCGAGTCCCATCAGCGCCCGAACCAAGAGGGTACGGTGGGCCCACGGACAGGCCAGCGAAACGTAGAGGTGGTAGCGACCGGCCTCGGCCTCGAATCGGTCGTCGGGTTCGGCGTCGATGTGGTCCGGCACGTCGGAGCCCGCGATCCAGTTCCGGAAGGGGGTCGTCTGTCGCTCGAAGGCTCCCTCCTCGTTGGTCGCCTGAAAGGTATCGGTTCGCCACTCGCCGTCGACGAGCATGTTCATTGGTACTAATTAGAAGGTACGAACGCTCAAAAGGGTTGCTTGCGGTTGTGTCTGTGTTACCACCCCGAGAAACCGACAGATCACAAGCTACTTGTACCACCAAGAGATATCACTAGGTGGTATGACACAGTTCAACGGCTTCAGTGCGGCAGGCGAGGCGGAAGTCACACGCGCAATCACCGAAGAGTTCAGCGAGGAGTTCATGGATTTCACAGAGAGCGATGTCATCATCGTCGGTGGCGGTCCATCCGGGCTGATGGCGGCCAAAGAGCTCGCCGAACAGGGTGTGAAAGTGATGGTCGTCGAGAAGAACAACTATCTCGGCGGCGGCTTCTGGCTCGGCGGCTTCCTCATGAACACGCTCACCGTCCGCGAGCCGGCCGACGAAGTCCTCGACGAACTCGATGTCCCCCATCAAGAAAGCGAGGAGGTCGAGGGGCTTCACACCGCCAAAGGGCCACACGCCTGCTCGGCCCTCATTAAGGCCGCCTGTGATGCCGGAGCCAAAATCCAGAACATGACGGAGTTCACCGATATCGTCGTTCGGGAGAACCACCGCGTTGCGGGGATCGTCATGAACTGGACGCCGGTTCACGCACTGCCCCGCGAGCTGACGTGTGTCGACCCGATCGCCGTTGAGTCGGATCTTGTCATCGATGCGACCGGCCACGAGGCCGTCGTCGTCTCGAAGCTCCAGGAGCGCGGTGTCCTGGATGCCCCCGGCATCGCTCACGCCGAGGAGAACAACGTCGGGATGGACCAAAGCGAAGACGGGCAGTACGGAGCGCCCGGCCACGACTCGCCCGGTCACGACTCGATGTGGGTTACGGAGAGCGAGGATGTCGTCGTCAATGAGACCGGAAAAGTCCACGACGGCGTGATCGCCACCGGCCTCGCCACCGCGACCACCCACGGGCTGCCACGAATGGGCCCGACGTTCGGTGCGATGCTGTTGTCCGGCAAGCGTGCCGCCTCGGTTGCGCTCGACGAACTCGGCGAGGATGGGTCGGCTGTCGACTTCTCGGTCGCCCCGTCGCCCGCTGACGACTGAAGACAGTTCCCACCACGGCCCCTGCTGGTAGTATGCGGCACCGACTCGTCGAACGGTTCTTGTCGACCGCGAGCCAACGCCTCCCCATGTACGTGCTGGGCCACGTCGGCATCTCGCTGCTGCTGTTCGCGCCGCTGGCAGGGATGCTGTTGTCGGCCGGCCACCCGCTGGTTACGCTCCCAACCGGAGTGTTGATGATTGTGCTCGCACCGCTTCCGGACCTCGATACGTACACCGACCGCCTCGACCACCGTGGCCCCACCCACACCGTCTGGTTTGCGCTGGGTGTCGGCCTGCTGATCTGGCTCGTGGCCGGTCTCAGCACAGCCTTCTGGAATCAGTATATAAGTAGTTACTCACTACTACCCGTTTGGATACCACTTTGGTTCGGTGGCGTGTCGACGGTGGCAGTAGTGGGCCATTTACTGGGCGACCTCATCACGCCGATGGGGCTGTGGCCGTTTCGGCCCGTCTCCGACCGCCATTACACGGTCGACCTGACTCCCTCGAAAAGCCCCCGTGCCAACCAGCTCTGTTTCGGGGCTGGAAGCCTCGCGCTGATCACGGCAGTCGTTTCCGTCTGTTTATAACTGTCAGTCGACCGTCCCGGCACTCAGCCGGGCGAAGCCGAGGGTCCGCGTCGCGGAGTCGGCATCCGAACACCGCTCCTGGGGCTGCCGGTGGGCCGCCGCGACCCGGCGGTCAAGCGTGGCCAGCGGCGCGGCCGACTCCCGAACCGACCGGGGATTCGCGGTCGTAACGAACCGCCGAAACAACCCGTTGAGCAGTCGGGCCCGTGGGTTGCTGCTTCGGGCGAGATCGAGCAGGCCGAGCCGACCGCCGGAGCCGACGAGATCGGCCCAGTCGTGGACCATCCCGGCGGGATCGGTGACCATCCCAGCGACCAGTGAGGCGAAGATGGCGTCGGCGTCCCCCCTGTCCACTGGCGGCTCGGTTGCATCGCCACGAACGACGTGGACGTTCGCCCACCCGTTGCGCTTGATTCGATCGGTGGCGACTGACAGAACGCCCGTGCTGACGTCAACGCCGATCACCTGTCCTTGGGGGCCGACCTGCTGGCGCAATAGTGGGAAGTTCGCACCGGTTCCACAGCCCATCTCGACGACGGTATCGCCCGGCTTGAGAGCAAGACGGTCGATGACGGCCGCCCGGAGCGACCCCATCCCGGGCGTGTAGACGGCGATGAGATCATACAGCCGCGCCCATCGCGTGTAGAATCGCTGTGTTCGGCCGAGCCGATCGCTCATATAGGCTTCTCCCAACGGGCACGGAAAAAACGGACCGGAGGGAGCGCTGTCAGCCGCCCAGTACCGACCGACGGGCACGAAACACAATGAAGTGACATACCGCAACGCTCGTGGCGATGGTATGGTAAGTATACAGTGAGTAACTTAATCGTACACGGTTAAAATCCGGCTACGTATGAGACGGACTGTCCGTCTGTATAGATATGGCGCGGCTAACAAAGCGTTGTGTGAACTGATGGGATGGTATGGCGACAGATGAGACGCAGAGTCATGACGGCGAGAACCGAGCGGAGGGCCGAGAGTACGTAGCCCACTCGGAAAAGACAGTGACGGTCGACCACCTGAGCCCCGCGGAGCTTCGCTGTGGGATCACGCTTCGGGACGCGGTCGAACCGGAGGAGACACGCCAGCCATCGAGTGCCGACGAGAGCGCCGAGTGATCGATTCCGTTGGAGCGCCGCAGTCGGCGGTCAGTTGATTGACCGAACAGCCGCAGCGACCGTCGGTGCGTCGGGACCGATCACGTAGGAGATCGGTTCGATGCCGAAGCCGCCGGTCTGGTAGAGAACGAACGTCTCGCTAAGCTCGGCCTTGGCAACCGCCTCGCCGATGGTCGACTCGAGTTCCTCGCGGGCCTCGGAGTCGAACTCTACGGTAGTGTAGCCAGCCTGCTCGAAGGCCTCGATGAGGTCGGGATCGTAGGTGATGTTCAGCCCTGCCTGCACGTCGACGTGGTTCCGCGCGGCCAGCAGGACCGACGCGGCGTGTTCGCTGACGCCGAACTCCGGATCAGAGGGGACGGTCGCCCGGCCCTTGATATCGAAAATCCTCCCTGGGACGCCCGCCACGTCGTCGACGGTCGTCGCGTCCGGGAGACACTCGACGAGGTTCGAACCAACGTTGGGGATCAGCGTGGCGAAGCCGCTCATGCTCGTGAGAGTCCGCAACCCACGACGCACCGACGACCGGACCTGCTCGGTGGTTCGGATGCGGCTGTCGGGGTCGTGGATCGAGAAGTCGATATCGGCCTCGACGAGCGCGGGCATGACTTCTTCGTGGAGATCCGCCAGCAGATCGCCGTCCTCTAATTGCCGGATCAGCACCTCGATCTCGACGAGCGCCTGAACGCGGCTCATATCACCAGTCGCCAGGCCGTCGGCGATGCGCTCGACGAGGTCGACGACCCGGTCGTCGGCTGCGATCTGCTCGTTGCGGGCGACCTCGCCGTGGGCGTACTTCGAGACCGCCGACTGGCTGATCCCGAGGACGTCGGCGACCTCGCGTTGGGTCAGCTCGCGGTCCCGGAGGGCTTCGGCCAGCATCGACCGCACGGTCGGCAGAAAGTCCTCGACGACGAGTTCTTCGATGAACTTCATTGTGGGTCCTCTTCGGCTGGCTCGGCTTTGGATTCGTCGGTTGGGTGATCGAACTCGGGGTCGTCCTGGATCTTCGAGGCTCGCGGCCCGGCCTGATCCTGGTACTTCGAGCCGCGCTCGCTGCCGTAGGGACGGGTCGAGGCGGATTTGAGTTCCGTAAAGACGAGTTGGGAGACGCGCATCCCCGGCGAGAGGGCAACCGGCGCGGCACCGAGATTCGAGAGTTCGAGGGTGATCTGGCCGCGGTATCCTGGATCGACGAACCCCGCTGTTGCATGGACCACAACCGCAAGACGGCCGAGCGACGACCGGCCTTCGACAGTTGCCACGAGATCCGAGGGGATCTCAACGCGCTCCTTGGTGGTTCCGAGGACGAAATCGCCTGGATGGAGAATGAATTCGTCGCCCTCTTCGACGTAGGTCTCGCGGACGTAGTCGTCGACCTCCTCGGCGCGATTGGGATGGATGCAGGGGATGTTGGTGCGTTGGAACTCCAGGAACTCCGAGCCGAGCCGCATATCGATGCTCGCCGGTTGGACTTGGGTGTCGAGATCGTCGATCGGGTCGACGATCAGATCGCCCTCGCCCAGGCGTTCGAGCAGGTCGGTGTCCGACAGGATCATTGTGTGCAGAGTTCGACGGCGAGTTTAAAGTTTGATTGATCAGTACTCAGCCGACCGATCCACAGCCTCTTAGCAGTCGACTCCCGAAGGTCACGGTATGAAACAGGTCATCGCCGCCCGCACCGATATCGGCATGGGAAAGGGCAAACTCGCTGCCCAGGTCGCCCACGCCTCGCTGTCGGCCTACGAGGACACCGACCGCAAGACACGAAAAGCCTGGAAAGGCGGCGGCCAAAAGAAGATCGTCGTCAAAGCCCCCGACGAGTCGACCCTCTTCGAGTTGGCCGACAAGGCTCGCCGCGACAGCCTCCCGCATGCGATCATCCGCGATGCGGGGCATACCCAACTCGAACCGGGTACACCCACGGCGATCGCGGTGGGGCCCGGCGAGGAGAACCTGGTCGACCGCGTCACCGGCGATCTCTCGCTGTACTGATCGCTCGCTGTACGGTCGGATTCGACGATTGGACGCCAACGGTTTTCGAGTCGGCGTGTGTGGTCTCAGCTATGGAGACAGTCCGCGAGGCGTCGACGTTCGAGGCGGGTGAGCCATGACGCTCGCGGCACTGCTCGAACAGTACGTCAGTCTCGGCATCTTCCTCGTTGCGGGGGTGTTGAGCGCCGTCAGCTACCTCGCGTGGCGGCGGGAACGCGACCGCCGAATGGGGACCGTCGCCAGCGGCTACGCGATGTTTGCGGTCTACGGGCTGATCGTCTTTCTGGAGTATCCACTGTTGCCGTATCTCGGCGCGAGGACGGTCGAACTGCTCGAACACGGGAGCGCGCTGCTGATCCTCGGGGGGCTCCTGACGTTTTTCGTCGCCATCTCACGGGAGTAGCGATGTCGGAGTCGGATCTCGAACTGGCGTCGCGGCGGGCCATCTACCAGCGGATCGCTGATGCTCCGGGTAGCCACTCCCGGGCACTGCTGGAGGACCTCGACTACGCCAAAGGTACCCTCCAGTACCACCTTCGCTGGCTCGCCGACGAGGGCCTCGTCGACGTCTCCGACGACGGCCAGTACACCCGCTACTACCCGGCTGCGGAGTTCGACAAGGACGACCGAACGGTGATGAACGCGCTTCGACGCGAGTACAGCCGACGCATCCTTGCTCATCTGCTCACCGACGGCCCGCTGTCGACCAGCGAGCTGAGCGACCGTGTGGGAAAGGCCCAGTCGACCGTCTCGTGGCACCTCTCGAAGCTCGCCGAGGCCGGACTCGTCACCAAACAACGCGAGGGACGACGCGTCACCTACGAGGTCGACGATCCCGACCACGTCAAGTATCTGTACACGATCCACCGCCAGTCGTTCACCGACCGGGTCGTCGACCGACTCCTGGGGCTCTGGGACAGCTATTGAGCCGAGGCGGCGGAGGCGACCCCCCGCAGCACCAGCAGCCGGAGCAGGAAGATGTACAGCAGAAAGACCAACGACGGGGCTACCACGGGACGGACGAGTCCGACCACGTCGGAACCGATCGCGGCGGCGTGGATCGTGCCGAAGGCGAAGCCGCCGTAGGCGAAGGCGTGGACGACCCGCGGCCCCCACGGTCGACTGAACCGCCCCGGATCGGTAAAGCCGAGCACAGCAACGACGAGCATGAGCAGTGCCCCCAAACCGACGACGATGCCGCCAGCGAAGTACGACAGGGAGTAGGCCGGTTGGGGAACCTGCCCGGAGACGACGAACCACGAATCCAGGACCCCCAATCCGGCGTGGAGTAGCGTGACCACCATTGCGAACACGGAGAGTTCGATGTGAACGCGCCGGGCCGCCTCGTGGAGGACGCCGAAGGCCTCGGTGTTGTAGAGCACGCCGGTGAGGACGGCCAGATACAGCGCGGGGTAGGCCACGAGGGCGGCCCCGCGGTCGACCAGCCAGACGAGTTGGGACATTACGACGCCCCCGTGGTCTCGACGATGTCCGGACAGCCATCGGCGTCCTGATAGCCGTTTTGGGTCTCCGGACGCGTCGGACACTGGTCGCTCCCGTCGGCGATCCCGTCGCCGTCGTAATCGTTCGGAGCCTGCCGCGCCGACACCGTCCGGTCGACGAGATCGGTCTGCTGTTCCTCGACCGCGGTGGTCGCACGCACGTCGCCGATCTGCCACAGGATCGGCAGTGAGGCGACGAGGACGATGACCGCGACGACGGTGACGCGCTGTTTATGACTCATGGACATGGCGATCGAACCCCTCCGTTCGGTGGAAGACGCCGCCGTGGACGACGAGTGCTTCGAGCCCTCCCCACGCCTCGGCGAGCGAGAGCGCATCTTCGAGGGGAATGGCCGCGAGCGTCGTCGCAAGCGCGTCGGCCTCCATGCAGTCCCGTCGGGCGACGACTGTCACCGACTCGTGGCGGGCCCCGAGACGCTCGGCGGTCGGCTCGTAAATGTGATCCACCCCCGCGCGTTCGCGGCGGTAGCCACTCGAGGTGGCGACCGACCACTCGGTGTCGAGGATCTTCAAGGGTGTCTCGTCGCCGTAGGGGCTCTCGACACCGACCGGGCCTGTCGGCGGTGACAGGTCGCCGCCACCGCTGACGAACCCAGTGCGGCCCAGCCCCCCGATTTCTCTCGCTGCCCGGTCGACGATGTACCCCTTGGCGAGCCCGTTGAGATCGAGCGGGCGGGCGGTTTCGACGCGGTCGCCGTCGACGGTCACGCTGCTGGTGTCGAACGTCTCGGGGGGCGCGTCGCGGTCGCCGCTGAGATACGCCTTGAGATCGTGTTCGAGTCGGCCCTGCCGGATGTCGAAGACGCCCTCGGTTCGGTCGGCGTATTCGAGCCCGCGCCGGACGATGCGGGCGACGTGTGTATTCCGGACCGATCCTCGACTGTTGAGTCGACTGACGGCACTCGCGGGGTCGAAGGCATCGAGGTGAGTTTCGAGTTCCTCGACCGTTCGCCGGGCAGCAGCGGCCCCACTGGCAGCACGAACGCCGGTGGCGTGGACCCGAAACGAGGTGTCACAACACCGGAATTCGAGATGGGCGTCCCCCAACCGGTCGTATGCTGTCGAGAGCACAGACATGTCGACGGTCAGTCCTCCTCGTACTCGTCATCGTCATCTTCGTACTCCCTGTCTTCGTGCCCTTCATACTCCTCTTCGTATTCGTCATCGTCGTCTTCGTATTCCTCGTACTCTTCTTCCTCATACTCCTCGTCTTCGTACTCCGACCCTGTCTGAACGTCGGGCGTGAAATTCTCGTTGGGTTGCGGCGCATCAGGGGCGAGATCCGTCCTGGATGTGTCGCTCGGCGACTCCGCCGGTCCGGGCCCGAGACCGGGGACAGCGAGTCCGGCAGCGACGACCATCGTCAACAGTGCCCCTGCGAGCGTGAACGCAACGAGTCGATTAGTTGGGACGGGAATGCGCATGGGTTGATTGCAGTTGGAGCAATCCACACCTCCCTATAGTGTATTCGCGTCCGACCGTCGAATCGTCGTCCGATCATCGAATGGTGTGTCGACGTCGCGTCGGCAACGAAGCCCCAGCTGTTCGGGGATGCAGCCTCCCGTGTCCGAGTCAGTCGGATTCCAGCGGCGACGCCCCGCCGTAGACCCGCTCGGCGAACAGCAGCGCCACCAGCGCGAAAATCAACAGTGTGTATGCACCGGCAGCCAGCAGCGCGTCCTGGAGGGTTGCGTACTCGCCGGTCCGGAAGATGATCGCTTTTCGGACCATCGCGATCACGCCGGTGTAGATCACGAGCTGGACGATCCGCCGGGTGTTGTTCTCCTCGACGTAGGCCAACACCGTCTGGTAGACTTCGACGATGATCAACAGCAGCAGCCCGGTATCGATGAACCCGATCACCACGAGAGGATCGGTGATACTGCCTGTCTGAACAGCACCGCCGATCTGGAGGATCAAGTCGACGACGCCGACCGCAAAGAGGAGTGCAAACACCGTCGCGGCAGCCAACTCGACACCGTGGACGAACCGCTCGACGAGCAGCGAATACCGTTCGGCGGGCGACGGGCCAACCTCGCGTTCTACGACCTCGTCTTCACCGTCCATGGTTGTTTGTATGTGGTACAATCATATAGTATTCCGGCACGGTCGATGCACTACCGCAGGCTCAGGACGGGTCGACACCCGCCTCGCGCCGGGTCAGGTCTCGACGCTGAACCCCTCGTCGCGGAGCAGTTCCGGAATCTGACGCTGGTGGTCGCCCTGTATCTCTATCGTTTCGCCTTCGACGGTGCCACCCGCGCCGAGTCGCTGTTTGAGACCGGAGGCCAGCTCCTGAAGGTCGATATTCGTGTCCTCGAAGCCCTCGACGATGGTCATCGGTTTGCCGTAGCGACGGGACTCCATGCGGACGCTGAGGACGGTTTCCGTGCGGGCGAGATCCCCCTCGATGTCGAGGTCGAGATCGTCCGGTAGGCCAGTGATGTCGTCAACCACACCCGAGCTACGTGACTCCTGCACATACGTCTTGGTTCCCGCCGGGTTCGGTGAGTGTCGGCCGAACTGAACGGTACCGCTCGACCGCGCCGAAGGGACAGGTCGATGTGTGTGGGCCGCAACTCCGAGGTATGAATCCGCTTTGTCGAGGCCCTGTCGACCACCGAGAATATAAAACGGTGAGCCGCTGTGCGTGAGGCCCACCCCATCGAGCAGGCGGTCGGCATCGACCATTATATAAGCGATAGCGACGGCATTGGCGGCCAACTGCGGACCGACCCCGAGGACTTCCGGGTCGAGGAGATCGAGAACTTCGAGCCCGAGCCAATCGAGGCCGATCCAGGAGCCTACCCGGAGATCCTCCTGCGAGCGACGCTCCGGGAGTGGGACACAAACGATTTCGCTGGTCGGATCTCCGACGCCTTGGGGATCAGCCGCGAGCGGGTCGCGTGGGCCGGAACCAAGGACAAACACGCCGTCACCACGCAGCTGTTTTCGATCCGAGATGTCGACCCCGATGCGGTCGCCGCCCTCGACGTTCGCGGCGCTACGATCGAGGTGCTGGGCCGAACTGGTCGGTCGATTTCCTTCGGCGACCTCCACGGTAATCGGTTCGAGATCCGGGTCCAGGAGGCAGATCCCGAGGCCGCCGAACTGGTCGCAGAGACGACCAGCGCACTCCGCGAATTCGTCGACGGCGGCGGCAGTGAGACGACCGCGGGCGTCCCCAACTGGTTCGGCCAGCAACGGTTCGGCAGCCAGCGACCCGTCACCCACGAGGTCGGCCTCAACATCGTCCGTGGGGAGTGGCGCGAGGCCGTGCTCTCCTATGTCGCCAACCCCTTCGAGACCGAACGCGATACCACGCGGTCGGCCCGGGAATTCATCGCCGAGCAAGCGGCCTCCGACGACCCCGACTGGCAGGCCTGTCTCGACCGGATTCCGGGCTATCTCGGCTACGAGCGATCCATGCTTCACCGGCTGGTCGAAGACGGCGCGTCGACGTCTGAGGACTTCCGCAACGCACTCGAAGCAGTGCCGTGGAATCTCCAGCGGCTCTTTATAAATGCTGCACAGTCCTACATCTTCAACCGCATCCTCTCGGAGCGCCTGCGCCGCGGGCTCCCCTTCGACCAGCCCGTCGAGGGTGACGTCTGTTGTTTCGTCGACCGCGAAGCCCCCGACGACCTCTACGCGCCGGACACAGATCGCCTCCAGGAGGTCTCCGGAAAGCGGGTGAGCGTGATGGAACGCCACTGTTCTCGCGGCCGGGCGTTCGTCACCGCACCGCTGGTGGGAACCGAGACCGACCTCGCCGACGGCGAACCGGGCGAGATCGAACGCGAAATCCTCGACAACCTCGGTCTCGATCCGGCCGACTTCGATCTCCCCGGCAACTTCGAGTCGACCGGGACTCGACGGGCGATTCTGGTGCGGACAGATTTGGATGTCGACGCCGCGGACCGACGGTTCGAGTTCGCCCTGCCGAGCGGTTCATATGCAACCGCACTCATGCGTGAGTTTATAAAAGGTGGCCCGCTGGAGTTGTAGTCTGCGCAGGCAGACCGATATGAGTTAGTCGTTTGTGTCGGCCCGTGGCAGTCGCACGCTAAAGACCGCGCCCTCGGGATCGTTATTCTCGATGGAAATCTCGCCGCCGTAGTTACTGACGAGCGTCTGAACGAGGTAGAGCCCGATCCCGGTGCCCGCGCTTTCGAGGCCCTTCTCGCCTTTGCCGAAAATCTCGTCTTTCTGGTGATCCGGCACGCCGGGGCCGTTGTCGGCGATCTCGACGGTCACCGCCTCCTCGTGTTCGGTCACCGAGACCGTCACTACTGGGACGGACTTGTCGTTGTGCTGAATGGCGTTTTTTAGGAGGTTCCGGAACACCGAGTTCAGCAGGTCGTTACCCGTGACTGTGGCATCCGGGATCATCCCGTCGACAGTGATCTCGGCGTCAGTGTAGGCCGACCGGAGTTTGTCGAGTTCGGTTTCCAACGCCGACCGGAGGCTCGCCCGCCCGGCCTCGTCGCCCTTGTCCAGGAGGAGATCCGACATATCCCGCGCGGTCGTCGTGAGTTCGACCGCGTGTTCGGCGCTCTCGATCACCGTCTCGAGGTGGTCGGCCTGCTCCGGCGGGACCACGTCTTCGAGCATCTCGCCGTAAGCCAGTACCAACTTGAGGTCGTTCCGCATATCGTGGCGCAGCACCTGATTCAGCACGTCCAGATCGTCGCGCTGCTGTTTGAGGTGCTGTTCGTACTCGGCGCGCTCGGTGATGTCGATGATGCTCTCGACGATCCGGTCGACCTCGCCGTCGTCGCCGACGATCGGCGCGGCGTGGACTTCGTGGACCTGCTCGGTGCCGTCTTCGTCGTAGTGGGTGTGTTCGACCGTCGTCGGCTCGCCGGTCTCGGTCAGCGATTCGAGCGGACACGGCGAGGTCGACTCGCCCTCGTGGCAGGGCTGGTCCCGGTCGTGGGTCATCTCGTAACAGGTCGACCCCTCGCTGACGGCCGCGGCCGCGTTGGCCTGCTCGATCGTGTAGGTTTCGGCGTCGATGACGTACAGCGGGTGTGGCACCGCCTCCATCACGTCGGCCAAAAGCGAGCGGGCCTGCTCGGTTTTCGATTCGGCCTGTGCCCGCTCGGTAGTGTCGCTGAACTGCCAGTGCGTTCGTACGGGGTCGGCGTCGACCTCGCCGTCTTCGATTTCCCGGTCGTCGACCTCGCCGCGGGCGCTGAACGACCCCACGAGCGTCCCGCCGTCGGCACACAGGAGTTGAAGATCGAGATCGTCGATTGTTCCCTCAGCGTCGAGTGTGTCGAGGCGGGTCTCGAAGGTCTCGGTCGACGGGGCGGTCAGGAACTCCCCGAACCACGTGCCCTCGACGGCCGCACGGTCGTATCCCAGTGTGTCGAGCCATGCGTCGTTGACCGCCCGGATCACCCCGTTGTCGTCCAGCGAGTGGTACGGATACGGGGCGAACTCGCCGAGCGTCGACTCGGTGGCCCGGTGGTCGCTGCACCGCTCCGTTCCGTCTGTCATACCGCTAGGTCAGGCTGTCGAGTATAATAAAACGAGACATTTCGCCGTTCCGGGAGTACCACTGCGGTCGGTTTGGAGGCGGCCAGCCGGAGCCGTCCCGACGGTGATGCGACGGTTGGACGGCGAGCCCCGCTCGAAGTCGACCGGCGGGGACACGCCGGAGCGTCGAAGGAGTGTGGTGAAAAAGTCGTCAGCGATTCGGGCGGGGTGTGCTACCCGAGGAGGTAGCGGAGCCACGGCCGCTGTTCGACGAACACGGTGTCTTCGAGGACAGCGTCGACACCGAGGATACGGCCGGTGGCGAAGACGCCGACGATGACGAACAGGAGCAGTCCCATCAGGTCACCGTTGACGTAGCCGTGGGCCCAGTCGGCGTTCCCGAGGTAGAACATCACCATCAGGAAGCCGCCGAAGAAGGCGGCCAGCCGTGTGAGGGCTCCGAGGATGACGCCCAACCCGATGAGGAACTCACCGACCGGGATCATGAAGTTCGTGAACTCCAGGAGCCACGGCGTTCCGGCGACGAACTGGAACAGCAGCGCGATGGGGCTCTCGGCGTTGGCAAGGTAGCCCGCCGCGCTGAACGGCTCGCCGGCGACGAAGGCGAACTTGGTCCACCCTGCGTGGAGGAACCAGTAGCCGACGATGAGCCGTACTGCCAGCATCACGTAGCCAGCCGCCGGGCCTGCTCTGTCGAAGTCGTAGCCGGTTCCAAGTATATTGGTTGTATTGTTAGTAGTCATTGGCGCTCCCTCACATATAGACTGTGGAGCGTATCCGTGGTAAAGTGGACAGTCGTTTCTCAGTATCTGGGAACAAACTGTGTCTAACTGTGTCTGTTTGTTTCGGCGATGAAACGACGTTTTATGCCTCGGCGACCAGACTACGGGTATGAACTGCGGGCAGTGTCACGCCGACCTCGACCGACCGGGCGACTACTGTCTGGTCTGTCACACTGCCAACTGCGATGGGGTCGTCGTCGACTTCGACCGGGAGGCCGCCACCCTCACCATGCTCGACGGCGAGCAGATCCTCGGCGAGACCACGATCACAACCGTCCCCGAAACCGACAACGACGACCGAGCTACCGTCGTCGAACTCCGGAATTTCGCCGGTCGCGTGGCCGACGAGATCCAGCGCAAGCGTCCCGAAACGGTCTTCGCCGCGGGAGAGCGCAAACCGCTTCGGGAGACGCGCCGCCAGCTCCACTACGAGTTCTATCGGGTGCCCGAAGAAGACACTGTCCAGACAGTAATCGACCGCCGCGGGAACCGGGCGCTGGAGGTCGTCGACATCCCACCACGCGAAAAGATCGGCGGCAGCCACTCGACGATTATCGGCGACCGGCGCGGACGAAAAGCGATCAGCGTGGTTGCGGACCATCCCCACATCAAGAAAATCATTCCCGGCCCGATTGACGCGGGTGGGATCGGCTCCCAGCAGGGGCTTCGGGCGAAGATCACGCGCGCCGATACCAATGGCAATGTTCGGATGCTGTTGCGGGATGGGTCGAGCGTCCAGGAGAACCGGCTGGTGACGACGGCGATGGATCTCGAAACCGGCGAGCGGGTGCGGGCGGATCTCAACGAAGCGTTGGCTGAGGAAGACCTCCAGTAGCGCGTCCGCGGTCCAGGAGCGTGCCCACAGAGTCGACGATTCGACCGGCCGACTGCAAGGGCTTCTCACGGCCGGAGCGACACAACACCTTTTTAGGTATACTGGCAGTAGAGCCTGCTACTATGGCCGAAAACAAGGCACGATCGACCGGCAGCGCCGGCCGCTTTGGCGCACGGTACGGACGAGTCTCACGCAAGCGGGTCAAAGAGATCGAAGCCGGAATGCAGGACGCGACAGTCGACGGCGACGACGTCACGCGCGTCGGCACCGGCATCTGGGTCAACGAAGAGACCGGCGAGAAGTTCGCTGGTGGCGCCTACAAGCCCGAAACCCCCGGTGGCCGTCAGGTCCGACGGTCGATCCGCGCGGCACTCTCCGAAGACGAGTAACCCAGCCGATGAGCTACAAATGTTCCCGCTGTAAGCGCGACGTGACGCTCGACGAGTACGGCGGCGTCCGCTGTCCGTACTGCGGTCACCGCGTCCTGCTGAAGGAACGCGGCGGCGGCATCAAAGAAGTCTCCGTGGAATAACCGCCGGTCGTGTCACAGCACGTCCACTCTGCAGCGCTTTCCTTCGACTATCCGACTGCCGACGACGCAAGGCTCGTCGAGCGGGCCGTTCGCGTCGAGGTCGACCAACTCGACGCCGACCGCTCGACGGCTGGCGTGAGCCGAACCGACAGGCAGGTCGCAGTCGAGATTGGAGCCGACGATCTCGTTGCACTGCGGGCAGGGCTCAACAGCTGGCACCGATACGTCTCGGTCGCCGAGCAGGTCGCTGGCTGTGAGTCGACGCGCCATTCGTAATTGCCGAAATACGCTGTATTGGGAGCTTATACTGCTGTTTTGGGTGGTCGATGGAATTGCGGGGGTTTTTGGGTGTGGCGACCAACCTCGAAGGTATGCAGGGTAATCTGCCGCCGGAAGCCCAGGAGAAGCTCGAAACGCTCCAGGACCTACAGGAGACCGCACAGAACGTCGCTGAGCAGAAACAGCAGACCGAAACACAGCTCACCGACACCGAGACGGCCCTCGAAGCCCTCGACGGCGTTGAGGACGACTCGGTCATGTACCGCGAGGTCGGCGAACTGCTGATCGAGACCGACTACGACGAGGCCGCCGAGGACCTCGAAGAGAAACAGGAGAGCCTCGAAGTCCGCGTCGAGCAGCTCACCAAACAGGAAGAGCGCGTCCAAGAGCGCTTCGAGAACCTCCAGGAAGAGCTCCAGGAGATGCTCAGCGGTGCCGGCGGTCCCGGTGGCCCGCAGGGCCCCGGCGGCGCAGGCGCCTAAATGTCGGAGCCGACTGACGAGACCGTCGTCCAGACGGCCGCCGAGGCCGCCGAAGGGCTCGTCTTCGCCCGATTCGCGAACAGCGATGTCACGGACCTCGACATCACCGTCGGCTTCGACGACGGGATGCTTGAGGTCGACGTCTATTTAAATACCGTCGACGACGCCGAGGCCGACCCGGATGCGGTCGTCCAGGAGGCCGTCGAGGCCGCCGAAGACGCCGTCGACGACCTGTTCGCCTGAGCGGCGACGGGCCGCTGAGGTTGTTTTTATATTTGTGAGCGGCAGTGCTGTGGTCGGCGGAAACCAGCGGAGTGACCGTCGGCCAGCGGAGACGCCCGGACGGCTACTTCGCGATCGATTTTAAATGGTCGACTGTGGGGACGTACCAGCCCTGCGTAACCGCAACGACGCGCACGGTCACGGTCACAGCGGCACACGCGACCGCAGCGCCACCGTCGATGATGCCAATGCTGTCGACGAGCCAGTACGAGCAGCCACCCAACACGGCACAGCTCGCGTAGAAATCGTCGAACAGGATGAACGGGGAGCGGTCCAGGAGGATATCCGCGAACGCGCCGCCACCGACCGCGTTGATAGTCGCGATCGCAACGACACCGAACGCCGAGACACCGGCGTTGGTGGCAACGATCGCACCGGTCGTGGCGAACGCAGCAAGCCCGATCGCATCCGAGACGACCGTAATCCCGTGCTCGTCCGGCGCGCGTAAACTGACGCTCAGTGCGACCGCTAACCCGGAGCCAAGGAGTCCCAGGCTGATCTCGGTCGACGACTGAAATACGAGCGGCAGGCGGTTGACGAGCAGATCACGTGTGACGCCGCCAACAAACGCGGTTGCCAGGCCGACAACCACGATCCCGAACAGGTCGAACTCCTCGCGGATCGCTTTGGCCGAGCCGACGAGGGCGAACGCGACCAATCCGATCGTATTCATAATGAGAAACGGATCGCCGAACAGCGCCGAAACGAGCTGTCGAATCATGACGGTCGCTCGCCGAGATCGCCGTTTCGAGTGCTAATCGGTGTTGTACTGCCCTGTCTATCTGTTATATGGTTCATATACCAATTATATAAGAAATCAAACCAGCGCCGAGCTACTCGCAGATATCGACGAAGTTCTCGAAGACTTCCTCGCCTTGTTCGGTGTGAATCACTTCGGGGTGCCACTGGACGCCGTACAGATCGCGGTCGGTGTCGCTCATGGCTTCGATGCCGCAGACATCCGAGGTGCCGGTGTGGGTGAAGCCGTCAGGGACGGTTTTGACCTCGTCAGCGTGGCTGGCCCACACTCGGGTTTCGGGTGCGAGCGAGCCGATAAGCGGGTCCTCGTCGTCGAGGATTTCGACGGTCACGTCGGCGTAGCCGCCGTACTCGCCGGAGCCGGTGGAGCCACCGAGTTCCTCGGCGATGAGTTGCATTCCGAGACAGATGCCCAACACGGGCACGTCACGGTCGAGATACTCCGCCGAGCGGCCAGCGCGGTCCATATCGGGGCCGCCCGAGAGAACGATGCCGTCGGCCTCGACTTCGCTTGGCTCGACATCGTTGTCGATCAGTTCGGTGTCGACACCGAGATCGCGGAGCGCGCGGTGCTCCAGGTGCGTAAACTGCCCGTGGTTGTCGATAACGACGATGCGGGTCATGGGCGGTGTTGGACGGTCAGGCTCAAAAACGAACCGGATCGGTATCGAAATGTGCGTGTTTGTGCAACACGCCCGGGCGGTGGCCGTGACAGTCAGTCCGCGGCGGCGCGTTCGCGGCTGATCTCGTCGACGTAGGCCAGGAAGTTGTCGAACAGCCGTTTGGCCTCGCAGGCGGCCGCGTAGTTCTCCTCGTGGATACCGTCGAGGACCGCCTGAATGCGGTCGGTCGAGAGCTCGTCGTCCTTGCCGGTCGTCACCTGTTCGGCCGTCTCCATATCGTACTCCGGGTGGAACTGCACGCCGAAAGCCCGGCCCTTGCGGAAGCCGTGGATGCCGTAGTCGTTGGCGGCGAACACCTCGGCCCCCGGCGGCGGCTCGGCCACCCGATCCGAGTGGGTCGTGAAGACGGTCATCGACTCGTCGACCCCCGCAAGCAGTCGGCTCTCGCCGTTGTGGTCGACCGTCCGGTAGCCGATTTCGTAGGAGCCCATATCCTCGATGCGACCACCCAGCACGTCGGCCAGCAGTTGGTGGCCGTAACAGACGCCGAGCCCGGGCAGTCCGGCCTCGACCGCGCCGCCGACCCACGTTTTGAGCCGCCCGATCCACGCTCGGTCCCAGTAGACCGAGGCCGCCGAGCCGGTGACGACGAAGCCGTCGTAGGCGTAGCTGTCCGGCAGTTCGCCCGACGGGCAGTGGAACGTCTCGATGTCGGCATCGAGTTCGCGGTGGAAGTTCCGCCGGGTGTCGACGGCCGCATGGGCCGCGTTCAGGAGGGCGATCCGTCGGCGACTCATCCGCGACTCGTGATGATAGACACTCGGTTGGTGGTCGATGGACGATACGGCTCAGTCACCGGCGGTCGCCTCCATGGAGGGCGTCTCCGAGATGTCCTCGCGGAGCCGTGCGGCGGCCTCAAGCCGATACTCCCGCGCCTCGGCGGGCGTGAGGGATCGATCGCTCCCGAAGTCGTGGGCCAGCGGCTCGTAGGCTGTGGGGTCGAACCCCATGCGTTCGAGGTACGACCGGACGGACTCGGAGGCTAGGCCCTCCTGGATCGCGCTGTCGACGTAGTCGGTGACTGCGTCGAACTCCGGCAGGACGATCTCGTCGTCGCCGAGCCGACCCTCCCGGCCCTCGATCCGGACCTCGGCGTCCCGAAGCCGGTCGACGATCTCTGCGATCGAGTCGGCCAGCCGGACGATCTCGCTGGGGAGGGTGGTATCGGGCGAGCGCCACTCGACGGTGCCGAACTCGGCTCGAATCTGGACGGGCGTCCAGACCGCACTTTCGGGGTCGAAACAGGACTCGACGGCCGCTCGGTCGACGCCAGCGGCGGCCGCTTCCCCCAGAAACGCTTCGTAGCGCGCCGTCAGTCGCTGGTCCCACTCCGCGCGGCTGTTCGCGTAGGGCCAGAGCCGACCCTGCCCGTCGAGATCGGCGTAGGCCAGCCGCCGGTAGAGCTTCGATCGTGCGCCGGCGGCGATCGCCTCGCCGTCGAAATGCCGCGTGGAGTTGAGCAATGCGAGGGCGGGATCGAGCGCGATCAGCGTGTTGAGCAGGTCGACGGTTCGGCCGGGCTGCTGTTCGAAATGGATGTGGGTCCCAGCACAGTGGCGGACGTAGTCGAACGGCTCGCCGACGATCCGGTCCTGGATCCGGGTCCGCTCGCTGGGCAGGTCGTCGATCTCCTCACGGGAGATCGGCGTCGCGATCGGGACGAGCTCCTGATTGCATTCGGCAGCCCGCTGGAGGACAGCCTCGATCCGCTCGCAGAACTCCGCACGGAGTTCGGCTGTCGACGCACAGGGCGTCGTCTTGATTTCGACCATCGGCTCGACGAACTCCCGTTCGGCCCCCGGCGACGCCTTGACGAGCCCATCGGGTGCCGTCAGATAGCCCTCGCTGTCGACGACCCAGTATTCGACCTCGATGCTCCGTCGTATCGGTGGTGTGTGGTGTGCTGTCACGGGTCCTCCCGCTATCGGATCGGTCGCGGCGATCTGTCGTTGGTATGTGACTTCGTTACATACAAACGGTTGACAGAACGGTATAAAACTCTGTGGACAAATGACTCAATATATCCTTAAACACACCCCAATCGTATTAGTTGGACTCGTTTAGATAAAAACGTTCGAAACAAAACAAGCGTTCAGTGCGTTATTGTCCGTTCTGTGGCAAGGCTATCGACATCGTCACAGGGAGTGAGTATACAAAGGTCAGGCTGGTCGTCGACGCTCGGTGGACGGATATCGGTCGACGCGGTAGGCGAGAACTAAAAAGGCGGCCTATTTGAGAGAGTAGCGGTAGGGCTGTCGACGGTCGACCGTGACCAGCCCGCGGTCGGCCAACCGGCCGAGGACGGTGGCGATCTGGTGTGGGCTCTCGAAGTCGGCCTCGTCGTCTTCGAGCGCCGCCAGGATCTCGCGAGCCGTCAGCGGCTCGTCGGCAGCAGCAAGCACACCCCGTAGTCGTTCGATATCCGTGTGCGTGGTGCGCATACAACACAGTACGGTCGCTTCGTGTTTAGGGTTATGTGTGACGAGTGTCAGACAGTTCGGAACAACCGGTCTGCTTGGCCGAACACCAGCAGATCGGCCGACGCTAGTAGAAGTCGTCCTGGCTGAGGTCCCGCTGGTCGCGGTACTGGTCGACGAACTCCGAGATCGAGAACTCGTGCATCTGCTGTTCGAACTCGGTGAGTGCGGTGGTGTCCTCGGCGTGAGAGACGGCGTGTTCCATCAGTTCGATAACGAGTTCGACGATCAGTTCGTGGAGCTCCCGGGAGTCGAAGTCGGTTACCCACAGCATCGCAAAGCCGACATCCTGGTCCTCGGTGGCGTCGTGAGAAGCGACCGCTTCGGGGTACTCTTCGAGGACGATACCCAAGAGATGGGGCGTCCCGAACTCCGGCATCTCGGCGCTGGTCGTCTCGATGGCCTCCTGGAGGATCTCAACGAGGAACTCCGGGAGGAACCGGTCGGGTGGATGGACGTCCATCACGACACCGTGGGTCGACCCACAGTCGCAGTCGAACGCCCGCATCCCAAGATCGAAACTGTCGATCGGGACCTCCTCGCCGCAGGGGAGTTCGAGGACCTCGCCCCGTCCACCCGGGACGCGTGGTTCTGCCATGGGCCCGCTTCGGCGGCGAGACCGTTAAGCATCGCGTTCTGTCACGGGCAGGCGACCGAGCGGCTGCTCGGAGGCGGCGCTGCCGGTCGGTGCTGGGTGGCTACTCGGATCCGGGCTGCCGATCGACCGCCGACCCGTCGGCCTGCCGGACGCGGAGTTCGACCGCCGCCCCGCCGAGTTCCGGATCGGGGCCGACGAAGGCGATCTCGCCGCCGTAGGCTTCGGCGATCCACTTCGCCAACCAGAGCCCGAGCCCGCTGGCGTGCTCCAGGGGCGTGATCGATCGGCTCCCGTCGACGACATCCCGTTCGTCCGGCGGAATGCCGGGGCCGTCGTCCGCGACAGTGATGGCGACCGACCCGCTGTCAGGGCAGTGCTCGACGCGCACGTCGACTGTCGGTTCGACGCTCGTGTGTTCGATCGCGTTCTCGACCAACTCGACGACCGCCTCCCGCAGGGCGGGGCCGGCGATGCCGACCGCCGGCTCCTCGACAGTGCAGTCGATCTCGGCGGTCGGATACTCCGCGCGGAGCGATTCACAGGTGTCGGCGATCAGCTCGTCGACTGCGATGGGCTCGGTCTCGGTCGCCGAGCGGTCGATGACCGATTCGAGCTCGCGGGCCCGTCGGGTCGTCTCGACCAGATCCAGCGCGCGCTGTTTGAGGCGTTCGCCGACAGCCGTCGACTCCGTCTCGGCAGTCTCCAAGGCTGCAGTGAGCTGATCGGCGAGACCGAGAATCACGTTGAGGTCGTTCCGGAGGTTGTGTCGAAGCAGGCGGTTGAGCACTTCGTGGTAGCGCTGTTGGCTCTCCTTGTCGGTGACATCGGTGTAGACGCCGAACCCACGCTGTTGGCCGCCGTAGGAGAAGGGAATCCCACGAAAGAGGAACAGCCGCGGGCCGTCGGCGGCCTCGCGGATGACTTCGGCGGAGGTCCACTCGCCGCTGGCGGCCTCACGGTCCAGGATCGTCGCGTCGTCGACGTGCTCGGGGACAATATACTCGTTGAGCGGTTCGTCGACCAACGCGGCGAGCTCGTAGCCGAACGTCTCCTCGAAGACCGGGTTGACCGACGTAACGATCGGCTCGTCATCGTCAAATCGGACCTCGGCGACCGGATCGGGGAGCTGTTCGAACAGTTCGCGGAACCGATCCGGCCCGGCGGCGGGCTGTGGTTGGTCGGCACCGAGTTCGACCGCCGCAAGGCGGATCGTACCGACGAGTCGGTCAGCCGTCGACTCCTCGGCGTCGGGATGGGTCGAGAACTCGACTGTCACCCCGCGCCGCGCGTCGGCCGTTCTAAGCCGACAGGCCGTCGACCGCACCGTTTCGGCATCGTCGGCCCGAAGCCGCTGGCGAACCGTTTGGAGATGGGCACCGATGTCAGCCGCCGGAACCGCGAGCAGTGCGGAGAGATGCTGACCCGGCGAGGCCACGGCCAGTTCCGACAGCCGCTCGCTGAGCGTCGTCAGCTGGTCGGCGGCGTCGACGGCGAACAGATAGGGAGCTGCCGACTGTCGGAGGGCATCAAGGTCGGGCTCACCGCGAGCGTCGCGGGAGGGCCGATCCATCCCGCCGTCAGTGACACACCGCGGGAGATTCCGGCCGACCCCGGAGGGTCCGGATCGGAGACCGATCGCTCGGTCGGCGCGATATAAAACCTCGGCCGCCACCCGGAACGGAATCAATCTCATTGCCCGAACTGAACATCGGTATGCTGACTAAATATAAAACAGTACTGTGTCTCCTGCCGAATCGTCGGCTTTCAGCGCCGAGAACGGCTCTGTTTTAACGGTAGCTCACAACCCGAAGAGTTCGTATGGGCGTCGACAGTCGCCGCGCGGCGGTTAGCTGTCAGCGACGTCGGTCTCATCGAGGCCGGGGGCATCACTGGGGTCGACCGCGGCGGGTTCGGCGGTGTCGCCGCCCTGGTGGACCGTCCCGGAGTCGTCCTGGACGTAGACGTCGTCGGCGAAGCCTGCGATAGCGTTCTCGTAGGCCGGTTGGTCGCGCTTCTCGGGGGTTTCGGGGGCCGAGGGGACGCCGCCGACCGGCGAAAAGTCGCCGAGCGGGTCGTCGACCGAGATCCCGTAGCGTTTGAAAAAGTCCTCGTAGCGCCGGAAATGATCCTCGAACTCCTCGGCGGGGATCTCCATCATCTCGGTCCAACCGTGGTTGAAGAAGTCGAAGTTGGCCTGGATGTGGGTGATCTCGCGGGCCTCGGCCTCCGTGAATCCGGCTTCGAGGGCGGCGACGTAGGTGTCCATCGTCGCATCGAAGAAGCCATCGAGATGCGCGCGCCGATCCTCGCGGGCCTCCTCGTCGGCCTTTTCGAGGAAGATCTTGGTGTGGAGGTCGACCAGTTTGTCGTTGGCCACGTCGCTGATGACGGGTGTCGTCAGTGCCTTCTTGGCCGCCCAGTGGCGCAGATTTTGCCGGAGTTTCATCGTGTTCGTGTAGGGTGTCGACGGTCTTGAAGGCCACGACAGTGGGCGGCCAGTCAGGACCGAGGAAGGGGCGATCCGGGGGCGACAACCGGAGGCGAACCAGTGGGAGTGTCTGTCAGAAACGTTCCGGGCGATAGCAACCCACTTTAGCCCTGACTACGAACGCGTGGGTATGACCGAGTCGTACGTGATCATCGGCGACGGGATCGCGGGAAGTTCTGCCGCGGAGACGCTCCGTGAGGAGGCACCCGAGGCCGACGTGACTGTCATCACCGACGAAGGGGAAGCCCTCTACAACCGCATCCTGATCAAGGAGTTTGCGAAGGGCAAGCTCCCCGAAGCGCCGATCTCGATCCACGACGAAAGTTGGTACGACGACCGCGAGATCGATCTGGAGCTCAACACACTGGTCACCAACATCGACCCTGACGGCCACGCGCTATCGACCCATAACGGCGAGACCTACGAGTACGACAAACTCCTCATCGCCACCGGCGGGACGCCGACCCAACTGCCGGTCGAGAACAGCGATGCCGAGGGCATCCACCACTTCTGGACGTTCCAGGATGCCCGTGGAATCCGCGAAGGCATCGAGGACGCCGACTCCGCGGCGATCGTCGGCGCGGGCCTGCTCGGGATCGATCTGGCAGCGATCTGCGGGGCCCAAGAGGTCGAGGCTAACTACCTGATGCGGGGCGACAGCTGGTGGCGCTACGCACTCGATCAGGAGGGTGCCGAAATCATGCACGACGCGATGCGCGAACGCGGCGTGACGCCCGTCTTCGGCAGCGGCGTCGACCACTTCGAGACCGACGACGCGGGCCACGTCGTCTCGACGGTCGACCCCAACGGCGAGTCCTTCGACTCGGAGTTCGTCGGCATTGCTATTGGGCTTGATTTCAATCTCGAACTGCTCCAGGACTTCGAGATCGAGACCGACGACGGCGTCGTCGTCGACAAGTACATGCGCACCAGCGCCGACGACATCTTCGCGGCGGGCGACCTCACCCGCTACTACGATACGATCCTCGGCGAACACGCCCAGAACGGCTCGTGGGGGTCGGCCAAAGAGCAGGGCACCATCGCCGCCAAGAACATGATCAACCCCGAAAGCGACGAGTTCCGCTGGGTGTCGTCGTACTCGATCACCCACTTCGACTTCCCGTTCCTCTCGTTCGGCCACCCGACGCTGGGCGAGGAGTCGGTCTCGAAAAAGTACTCCGAGACCGAGTGGCGGCGGGTCGCCATCAAGGACGGCAAGGTCGTCGGCGGCGTCCTAATCGGCGATCTCGCCCCGCAGAGCGGTCTCAAGGAGCTCATGCGCGAAGAGACGTTCGTCGGCGACCAGACAGAGACCCTGTTAAAAGAGGAGTTCTCGGCCGACGACATCGCGGCCACCCAAGAACAGTAGCGACCACTGGAGTCGACCCACGCCACTGGAGTCGACCCACAATCGAACGGTGCCCGCTCCCGACGTCGACCCACAAACGAAGCGGTTTTTGGCGGTCGTAGAGTAGTTCGGGTATGGACGGAGGAAGCGACAGCGGCGAGATGACGTTGGCGTTCGAACTCGATGCACTCGAAACACTGGCGAGTCCCAACGTCGTCTTCAACGACGCCCGACAGTGGACCAAGTACGTCGGCGTCGTCAGCGAGAAGCCGACCTACGTCGTGACGAACTTCACACGGAAGCACCGCGTCCGACAGGATTTCTTCTCAGGACCGCGTGGTGTCGCCGAAAGTCTCGAGAACGTCGCCGACCAGTTCGACACCGACCGCCACGTCTTCATCGGCACCTCCGAGGACGACGAGGAGATCGCCAAAGAGACCGGCTGGGAGTACCTCCCCTTACAACAGGCCGCCGAGGCCGCCGAGTGGGAGTTGGCCGACGACGAGAGCGACGAGGAGTTTTTCGAAGCGGAGACTCGCGACGACTGGCCCTAAGAACGGTCGACGGGACGACCAGTAGCTAGTTCTGCGGGCCCAACGGTAGCTGCAGTGGTTTCGCCGACCGAAAGTCCTAATCAGCACACACACCTATTGAGTCCAATGAGTCATCAGCTCCCTGACGTGCAGGCCAGCCGACCTGAGGTCGCCGTCGGGCTCAGCCAAGTCGGTGTCACAGGCGTCGAAAAACTCGTCAAACTCGCCCGCAACGGGAAACGGCCCATCGTCCTGATGGCCGAGTTCGAGGTCTTCGTCGACTTGCCGGGCGGCCGCAAAGGGATCGACATGAGCCGCAACATGGAGGTCATCGACGAGATCCTCGAAGAGACCACCGAGGCCGAGGCCTACCGCGTCGAGGACGTCTGCGGCAACACCGCCGAACGGCTCTTAGAGAAACACGACTACACCTCGACCGCCGAGGTGAAGATGACCGCCGAGCTGATCACCAAAGAACAGACGCCAGCCAGCGACAAACAGACCCAGAACACGGCGACGATCATCGCCAGCGCGACCGCCACCGAAGACGGGACCCACGCCGAAATCGGCGCGGAAGTGACGGGGATGACCGTCTGTCCCTGCTCGCAGGGGATGTCCGAGTCCCGCGCCCGCGAGGAACTCCAGGATCTCGACGTCGACCGCGAAGTGATCGACGAGTTCCTCGACCGGGTCCCCCAGCCGGGCCACTCCCAGCGTGGCCACGCCACCCTCACCGTGACCAGCGAGGGGAGCCCGGACGTCGACCTCCGGGATATCATCGACATCGCCCGCGATTCGATGAGCGCACGGATCTACAACCTGGCCAAGCGGCCCGACGAGGATCACATGACGTTCGAGGCCCACTCAGATGCCAAGTTCGTCGAGGACTGCGTGCGCGCGCTCGCCGAGGGAGCCGTCGAGGAGTTCGACCACCTCGACGACTCGGCAGTCGTCCACATCAAACAGTCCAACGACGAGTCGATCCACCAGCACAACGCTCACGCCGAGCGCGAGGTCACCCTCGGCCAGTTGCGGACCGAACTCAACGGCGAGGCCTGATCGGCGCAGCAGGAGCGACGCCGTTAGAGGTCGAACGAGTCCGCACGGTCCCACCGCGGGGCGAACTCCTCCCGTATATCGGTGGCGAACGTTGTATCTTTGAGATTGATCATTGCGAACGATTCGGTCGGGTCCAGCGGGTTCGGGACCTCGATGCAGATTTCTACCCCATCCAGGAGCGCAAACGTTCCGTCGACCGACTCGAGCATCCGGACCTCGAAGTTCTCGTACTGCTGGAAGCGCTCGTGGTACCGCTGGGTGTTTTCGACCGGGAGCTCGGCGACGAGCGCCGGTTTCAACAGGAGATCGATGTCGACGCCGCGTTCGAGAGCCCCTTCCAGCTCGTCGGTCACGCGGTCGGTGACACTTCGGAGATCGATTCCCGAAGCGGACGACCCGGCGACGTAGATCAGCTCCTCCTCGGCTGCCGAGATCCGTTCGAGCAGGAGTTCGAGCGTCTCTTCCGACCCGACGGCGGCGGTCCAAAACGTGTCGTCGACCGGCTCGCCGGTATCGATCTCGTCGACGAGCGTGTCGACGATCTCCTCGTAGCGGTCGGCCTGCTCGTCGAGCTCTCGCTTTTTGGCCTCCAGGAGCCGGTCGAGGGCCACATCGGGTTCGACCGCGACGTACTTTTTCGGCCGCCCCGAGGCCTGCGAGCGGACCAAACTGTGCTGTTCGAGACTGTTCAGCACATCGTAGATCCGGCCCATTGGGACCTCGCTCGTTCGTGACAACTCCTTGGCCGTTGTCGCCCCCGTCTGAAGCAGTGAGCGATAGACCCTATCTTCGTACTCGGAAAGCCCAAGATCGCGGAGCGTTGGCATACTATGAGTTTTTGTTCCATTGATAAAAACACATCGACAGTTTATTGAATCGGTCGGAGCCGGAATCGGGGCAGAGCCGCCCGGGAGAGACCTACGAATTTAACACGACATACGTGTAGGAATTCGATAATGCCAACAACGCTCGTCAGCGTCGCTGTCGGGGTGCTGCTCGGGATCGGGCTCCTGGGGGCGGCGTTCGACCGCCGCTCGCTTGCGGTCGTCACCCTCGCGGCCGGACTCCCGGACGCCGACGCCGCCCTCGCAGCCCTCGGGGTGGGCGCAGCCAACGCGTCGCTCCACTCGGCGTTCGTCGTCCTCGGTGCTGCCGGGCTGTTGTACTACGAGACCGAACGGCGCGAGGGGTCGTGGCTCCGGGCCCGCAGTGGGTGGTACGGTGTCCGGGTTGCGTGGGTTGCGGTCGCCGCCTACGCCGTCGCCGGGATCGGACTCGATCTGTTCAGCAGCGACGCCGTCGCACTGTTGTATCCGCTGTCGGATCGCTACTACGCAATCGTCGGCAAGCTCGTGGTGTCGACACAGGAGGGAATCGTCCAGACGTACGTCGATTTCGGCGGGGGCTGGCTCGGACTGGCCTCGCCCGGGACCGTCGAGAACCACACCGTCGACTCGTGGCTGACCCCGGCGGGCGAAGAGCGCCGTCTCCGGCTCGTCGAGTCGGGCTGGCAGGCCATTGTCGTCCTGACAGCCGTAGCCGCGATTCCGGCGAAAGTGTTGGTCGAGCGGGGTGATCGCTGATGCCGACCTCGACGGTTCACGCGGCAGTCGCGTTCCTACTGGCGGTCGGCCTGCTCGGAGAGTACTACGATCGGCGGGCACTGGCGGTCATCTTGGGGATCGTGCTGTTTCCGGAGCTTGACACCGCCCTCGGGTTGGTGATGGATGGCGCTCACCGCACCGTGTTCCACACCATGCTCACATCGATCGTGGCCGCGGGCGTCGTCTACTGGGATACCACCCGCGAGGGCTCCTGGATCCGCGGCCGGTGGGGAGCCTACGGCGTCCGGCTTTCGTGGGTCGGGGTGTTCGTCCACACGTTCGCCCACCTCGGCCTCGACTGGGCGCATCTCTCGGGGATCAACATCGTCTGGCCGCTGGTCGACCAGTTTTTCAGCCTCGACGGCGAGCTCTACTACTCCGCGACCGAGGGGATCGTCCAGACGTTCGTCGACATCGCGGTCGATCCCGAAACCGGCCGCCAACAGGTCGCCGCCGGACAGGGTGGGACGACAGCGAACACTCACGTGTCGAGTCCGGTCCAACCCTCGAAAGAGTCCAGTGAGGGACCGGTCGACCGGCGGTTCCCCATCGCCGTCGGCGGCTGGCAGCTGTACTTCCTCGTCGTGGGCGCGTTCACGCTCCTCGCGCGACGACTGCAGTCGACGCCGGAGTGGATCAAAGAAAACTGATCCGTCAGGACTTCGAAATTCACACACCAGCTGAAACACGCACACGAAGGGGAGTGACCTGACAGCAGTAAAACAACAAACATACAAATAAACTACATATTTCACCATGTATCCAGTTTTGTAGGTTAAAAACCATTTTTTAATTCATATACAGCGGTATTTAACATCCCATATGTTGTTGTCGTTTCGTATGGTATCGACCACTGGATCTGAAATCGGCGTGAAGTTACGACGATTTATTGCGAATACCCCCGATGGGAGCCGAATCTCTGACGCCGCTTTCGAGCGTCGACACCGGGGCGTTCTGATAACGACTGCTCTATTCCTCCCGTTTATTTTCGCGGTGAGCCGTCTCACTGGTGTCGAGTCGGTGACTGGGGCTGAACTCCCGTCGATCCCGGTGGTCCACTCGGTGGCCGGGGTGGGGCTGATTGCGGTACTCCTCGGCGTTGCGGCTGTGCCAACACTCCCTCGACGGGTACGAACATCGCTCGCCTCGGCCGGGTTCATGACCACGGCTGCGGTGTTAGCGTACTTTACTGGCGGCTTTATCGAAGCACATTTCCTCTACTTCGTCGGTGTCGGTATCGTTGCGCTCTACGAGGATTGGGTTCCGTTCGGCGTCGCGATCGGCTACGTCGCGACACAGCACAGCGTCTTCGGGCTGATCGAGTGGTTTACCGTGTACAATCACCCGGCAGCGATGGCGAATCCGGTGATCTGGGGCGGAATTCACGCCGTGGGCGTCAGTATGCTTTCGGTAGCGATCCTCGTCCAGTGGCAGTCGTTGGCAGTCGCGCGAAACGAGATCGAGGCCAAGCTCGCAGATGTCGAGCAGGCCAAAGCGGACGTCGAAAAACAGAGCGAAAAGGCAAACCAACAGCGTCGGGAAGCCGAGAAACAGCGGCAACAGGTCGAACAGCAGCGCGAGCGCATGGCCGAACTCAACTCCCAATTAGCTGATTCGTACGGCAGCGTCATCACCGCGTGCGCCAACGGCGATCTGACACAACGACTCGATGAGGACGTCGACAACGAGGCGATGGCCGACATCGCAGAGTCGTTTAACAGAATGGTAGACGAGTGGGAGGAAACAGTCGTCGGGATCCAGTCGTTCGCGACGGACGTCTCGGAGGCGAGCGACGGGGTAACGACCAGTGTCAGCGAGATCGAGCAGGCGGGCGAAGACGTCGCGCGGTCGGTCGAGGACGTCTCACGGCGGGCCGATTCACAGAACGACCAGCTCCGGACGGTGGCCGGAGAGATGAGTGATATGTCGGCGACAATCGAAGAGATCGCGTCGTCATCCGAAGAGGTCTCGGCAACGGCAACAACGGCGGTCGACCGGAGCGATACGGGTCGGGGACACGCTGCAGACGCGACAGCTCAAGTAGATGCGATCGAACAACGGGCACGTGAGGTGGCCGACCAGGTCGATACGCTCGACGACAAAATGGCCGAAATCAGTGGGATCATCGAGATGATCGACGAGATCGCCGATCAGACGAACCTGCTGGCGCTCAACGCCTCGATCGAGGCCGCACGGGCCGGCGAGGCTGGCGACGGGTTTGCAGTCGTTGCCAGCGAGGTGAAATCGCTGGCCGAAGATGCCTCGGCAGCGACCAACGAGATCGAACAGCAGATCACCGAAGCCCAATCAGTCACCGACGAGACCGTCGACAGTATTGATGAGATGACCGAACAGGTCGCAGAGGGTGCGGCGACGATCGATACGACGATCGAGATATTCGACGAGATCGCCGACACGATCGCCGAGGCCGAAAGCGGTATCGCCGAAATATCGAGTGCCACCGACGACCAAGCAGCCTCATCGGAGGAGGTCGCGGCGATGGTCGACGAGGCACTCACACTGAGCGATGAGACGGCCACCGATGCGGCGAACGTCTCGGCAGCAACCGAACAGCAGGCGGCCTCGCTGGCGGAAGTCACACAGCGCGTCCAACAGCTCTCGGAGCGCGCTGCCGCACTGCGCGAGGAGGCCGCTGCCTTCGAGACCACCGAGAGGGCGGCGCAGGCAGCCGTTGAGGCGGATGCAACGACTCCGGCAGCCACCGACGGTGGACGGGATCGCCAGCAGTAGGCGTCCTCCGAGCGAGCAAGACATTTCTTATCCGCGGTCGTCTGTGGGTGGATTCACACCGACCGGAGTAGCAGGACCCTCCCGAAGTACAGATCAGCTACTCGTCGACTAACTCCGCATTCGTGATCCGAATCCGGCCACTATTTTCGTTCCACTCGGTGTCGTATTCGAGGTCGATTCGCTGAGACATATGCGGGCCGTTCGTCACAAAGGTCTCGAACTCCCCGCCCTCGCCGAGCAGGTGGACCCCGTACTCGTCGTTGAGTTCGCGGAGGTCGTCGATCGCCTCGGCGTCGAGCGTTCGACCGAGCCACGACTCGTCGAGGCCGTAGGCGGCGACCTGCAGAATGGTAATCTCGAAACCGGCCTCCAGCATCTCGGCGGCCAACTGTTCGGGATCACGCTGCCAGAGCGGCGCGAAGAGATCGATGCCGAGACGGTCGCACATCTCCTGGATCCGACTGGTCTGGAATTCGCTTTCGATTGCGCCCGCCGTTACACCTGCGAGATCGATCTCGTCAGCTAACTCCGTGAGCGCGGCCTCCAGGGGTTCGAGTTCGGCGTCGCCCTGAGCGGCCGAATCGACCGCGTCGGTGGCTTCGAGATCGCCCGGCTCGACCTCGACCAGCTCGATGCCAATACTCTCGGCGGCCAGTCGAGCCAACTGTGTCTCGGGAACGTGGTACATATACGAATCGTCGGAGGGATGGACCGTCAGCAGCCGACTCACGTTCAGTCCGTCTTCGAGGGCCTGATAGACGGCCCACGAGGAGTCCTTGCCGCCCGAAAAAAGCCCGACCCACGCATTAGTCATACTACACAGGAGGCTGGCGAGGGTAATACCGGCTTTGGTTGGCCGCCGAACGGCAGAAAACAGGCGTCAGTGAGTGGTTGTGGAAGTGTTCTGGACCGAGTTTACATGTAGCCGAGATCGCGCAGGCGCTCCATCAGGTCCTCTTTGTCCTGGGCGCGGCCCGCGCGTTCGGTCGTATTGTCGAGATCCTGGAGCCACGCTGGCTCGTCGGTCGTCTTTTCGGTGCTGACTTCGCTACCGAGGCTCCGGAATCCGGCGAAGTACTTCGGCGAGATCGGCACGTCGTCCTGCTCGACGCCCTCCGGCAGGTCGTCCGCGGACTGCGGCACGTAGCCGTCCTCGGGGAACGCCTCGACGGAGTCCGGGACGACGAAGTTCCAGAAAGTGTCCCACACGTCGCTCTCGTCGAACTGGAGGATCGGCTGGATGCGGTCGTGGGGCGGGTAGATATCGGGGTCGTGTCGCGGGCTGAAGAACGTCTCGTCGGCGCGGGCCTCCTGTTCGTCCCAACGGACACCGGAGATGACGCCGTCGATACCGTGTGCTTCGAGCGCGTCGTTGAGTGCGACCGTTTTCAGCAGGTGGTTGCCGACGTAGGTGTCGAGCAGGAACGGGAAGGTGTCCTCCTCGTATTCGAGGATCTCTCGAATATGGTGCTGGTTGTGCTCCGAGAGCTCGGAGACCGGGATGTCGTCGCCGGGTTCGAGGCCGTGTTCGTCGGCGTACGAGCCGACGTCCTCGTTGCGGGCGTAGACGAGGTCGATGTCCCACTCGTCGGCCCAGTGCTCGATGAAGTCGGTGATCTCGTCGAAATGCTGGTAGTGGTCGATGAAGACCGCCGTCGGCTTGTCGTAGCCGAAGCGGTCGGCGACCTCGTTGATGAAGTAGAGCGTCAGCGTCGAGTCCTTGCCGCCGGTCCACATGACCGCCGGGTTCTCGTACTGTTCGAGCCCCGCCTTCGTCACTTCGATCGCCTTCTCGATCTTGGCCGGAATCGACGGATAGTCGACCGGGTCTTCGCCGTCGCCGTCGGTGTAGTCGACGTCGAGATAGTCGGGAAAGTCTGCTGACATCGTGTAATTAGATATAATTAGACGAAATAAATGGTTTGTGGCTTTCGATTAGTGTGCTATCTGTTGGCACTGAACACAAAGCACGGGGGCCGGTCGCTACCAAAAACACCGACACTGGGACCAAATGAGGGTAATTCGCCGTAACCGTCGTGGGCGTTTTATCCGTCGGTCCGAATTATCAAGCGATGACAGCAACACAGCCCTCCGCCAGCGACCTCCTTTCGGGGACGGTCGCTGGAATCGCCTCCTGGATCGCTGGCTTCGTGACAACCTACGTTCTCGTGGCCCCGAACGTCCGCGAGTCGGGACTCGCCCGAATCATCGAAGCACTCGACGGCGAACCGGCGACCTACGAGCTGGTCGGCTGGGTATTTTATAATGCCCACCTGGTCGAGACAGTGATCCGCGATATCCCGCTGCTCGGCTCGCGGGCCACGAGCTACATTGGCGGCGAGGCCGGGTTTACCACCCTTTTATACGTCGTTCCAGTGGCGCTCCTGTTCGCCGCCGGGCTGGGATTGGCGCGGTACCGCGCTGTCGACACCCCCACCGCAGGCGCACTCGTCGGCAGCACGGTCGTGCCGGGCTATCTGCTCGCGGTGGCCGCGGGCGTCTTCCTGTTCGAGGTATCGATTGGCGGTACCACGGGCGGCCCCGACTTCCCGCCCGCGGTCGTCCTCGCCGGGATCGTCTATCCACTGGTGTGTGCTGGCGGCGGCGGTGCAGTCGGCGGACTGCTCGAAGCGCGGAACCGCAGCTAGCCCGCAAACTGACCTCACCAACGGTCGTCAGCACTGTTATGTTGTCCCATCTGATAGACAGCCGTAATGGACTGGTCGACGCCGAAGGGGCTCGTGGGGATCGTTGTCGTCACCGTCGTCTGCAGCGGGCTGACCGCCGGTATCCTCGTCGGCTCCGGACTCGTCACGACAGGTCCCCCGACCGTCGAACAACCCAACGCGACTGACGGGCCGATCGACAGCGAGCGGCTCTATGCGGAGACGATCGACTCGGTCGTGACCGTCTACGTCGTCGGCGAGTCGGGCAGTTCGAGCGGCTCGGGGTTCGTCTACGACGACGCTGGCCATCTCGTTACCAACCACCACGTGATCGACGACGCGGAGACGGTCGAGGTCAAGTTCGGGGCCCGCGGAGAGTGGCGGCGGGCGACCGTCGTCGGCTCGGACCCACGGACCGATCTCGCGGTCCTGGAGATCGACAACCCACCAGCGTCGGCGACGCCGCTCTCGACGACCAATCAGTCCCCGCAACAGGGTGCGGACGCCGTCGCCATTGGCTCGCCGCTCCGGCTTGAGGGGACGATCACCACCGGGACGATCAGCGGCGTTGACCGCTCGCTCCGGCTCCCCGGCGGCCCGCTGGTGCCGGATGCGATCCAGACCGACGCCGCGATCAACCCCGGCAACAGCGGCGGGCCGCTACTGAACGCCGAGGGGCGAGTCCTGGGAGTCAACACCGCCCGCGCTGACGGCGACAACATCGGCTTCGTCGTCTCGGCCGCAACTGTCGACCACGTCGTCCCCTCGCTGATCGAGACCGGCTCGTATACGCATCCGTATCTCGGTGTCGAGACGCGGACGGTCGTCCCAGCCATCGCAACCGCGAACGATCTCACCGAGACTAGCGGCGCGGTGGTTGTGGGTGTAGACAGCGGGGGTCCGGCCGCCGGTCGGATTCGCGGCCCACAGCGCGCCGAAACGGTCGATGGCCAGCGCGTGCCCGCGGGTGGCGACGTGATCGTCGCAATCAACGACACCCGGATCGAGACCGACCACGACCTGCTGCGGTACGTCGCCCTCGAAACCGAGCCGAGCGAGACAGTGGCGGTCGAACTGATCCGCGAGGGCGAGCGGCGGACAGTCACTGTGGAACTCGGAGCCCGCCCGTCGTCGTCAATCAGTGGCTGAATGCGATCCGCACGACCATGCGGTCGGCTTCGGAGTCGACTGTCGGCCGCCGGATCACAGCCCGTCGCGTCCTTGTCGAAGGATAACGATCATCGAGAGCCCCGAGACAGCGAGCAACAGCACCGAGGGGACCACCGCATACTGGAAGAAGGCGTCCGACTGGGCCCGCCAGACGATGGTGACGAGCGTCTCGAAGCCGGTGGGGCGGAGAATGAGCGTCGCCGGTAGCTCCTTCATCGTCGTCAGGAACACGAGGGCCGCCCCGGCGACGATCCCCGGCGTCACCAGCGGCAGGGTGATCTTTTGGAAGGCTCGAACCGGGGAGTGGCCGAGGCTGCGGGCGGCCTCGACGAGTTTCGGGTCGACCTGGAGCGTCGAGGTCCGGATCGAGCCAACCGCCTGCGGCATAAACCGGACGACGTAGGCGAACACCAACAGCGGCAGCGTCTGGTACAGCGCCGGGGCGACGGGGAAATCAGCGATGGAGGTCTCGTAGCCCGTCGCAAAGAAGACCAACGCGAGCGCCAGGACGACCCCCGGAACGGCGAAGCCGACGTAGGTCGCGCGTTCGAAGAGCCACGAGAGCAGCGAGTCGTCCCGGGCGGCGAAGTAGGCCACCGGCAGGGCGGCGAGAACGGCCAGCAGCGCCGCGGCTCCCCCAACGAAAAGCGAGTTGGTGACGTACTCCAGCCGCAAGGCGAGTTCGGGGCGGGCGGCGAGATCGGCGGTGACGAGCCAGAGGCCGAGAATCCAGATCGGTACGAGCAGTGCGAGTCCTGTCACAGCTGCCGGGAACAGAGTCGTGGGCCACCGCCAGACGCCGAGTTCGATCAGTGGCTCGCTCGACTGGTCGCCGCCGTCGCCGTGGACGGTGTCGTTGGGGCGAATCCTGGATTCGAGCGCGAGGACGACCAGCACGATGGCGAGCAATTGGAGCGACAGCAGGGAGGCGTAATCCTGGTTGAACGAGCGGAACTCGACGAAGATCTGCTGGGTAAACACCGGCAGCCGCATGATCGCGGGGGTGCCGAAATCCGAGACCGCATACAGCGCCGCCAGCAGCCCCCCGGCAGCGACCGCCGGTCTGACGTGCGGAAGTGTGACCTTCCGAAACGCCGCCCAGCGGCCGTGGTTGAGGCTCCGGGCGGCCTCCAGGAGCGTCGAATCGAACGAGAGCAGTCCGGCGCGGGCGGTGAGATAAACGTACGGATAGGTATAGAGCGTAATCACGAGGATCGAGCCCGGCAGCCCGTAGATCTCCGGCAGCCGCTCGATGCCCAGCGGCTGGAGGATCGACTGGAACTCGCCGCGGGGGCCGAACGCCGAAACGAATGTAAAGGCTCCAATATAGCTCGGCACGACCAGCGGCAGGGCGACCGCAACCGACCAAAACCGCCGGAACGGGAGGTCCGTCTGGACGGTGAGCCACGCGAGTGGCACCCCAAGCAACACCGAAAACAGGGTGACACCGCCCATCAACAGGAGGCTGTTGAGGACCGTCTCGATCGTCGCCGGACGGACGAGCAACTCCTGGGCCCGCGTCAGGTCGACCTGCGTGGCTTCGAACAGCAGCCACGTCAGCGGGAGGATCATACTCGCCGCAACCGCGCCAGCCAACAGCGTCAGGCCGAGCGGCCGGGCATCCGGATCGTCGTCGGTAGTCGTCAGTCGGTCGAGAGCAGTCATTGTCTAGAGACGGAGCGTCGACGGTCGGCAGTCGGCGATGAGCCGGGTCGTCGACGGAGTGGTAGCTATGGATCGGCCACCCGACGGGCTAACCCTGTCGGATTCCGACCGCTATCAGTTTCCGATCCAGTTCCAACGGATATAAGTTTTAGGTTTGCCTAATCCGCCCATGGAGCTGACGAGACGTGACGCGGTGGCTGCCCTCGGAGCCCTCGGAGCCGGAACTGCGGGGGCCGGGTGTCTCCAGGAGGCTGCCACCAGCGATGCAGAAGCCAGCGACGAGTCGGTCCAGGAGGCGCTAGTCGCCGCCGCAGCGGTGCTGTACCCTTCGGCAGTCGGCGGGATCGACGCGTTCGTCGAGACGTTCCTCGCGGGGCGGCTCGACGAGGGGGCACACGCCGAGGGGGTCCGTGCGGCCGTCGACGCCCTCGAAAGGCGGGCCGAGTCGTGGTACGGCGACCGCTTCGCTGCGCTCGATGTCGACGACCGCGATTCGCTGCTCCAGGAGGCCGGTGTGGACGCAGCCGACGAGGACCCCAACGGGACGACTGCCGAGCAGATTCGCTACTACGTCGTCAACGAGCTGCTGATGGCCCTCTACAGTTCGCCAACCGGCGGCGAGCTGGTCGGTATCGAGAACCCGCAGGGTCACGCGGGCGGCCTCGACAGCTACCAGCGGGGGCCACAAGTGTGAGCCGGGCCGCCGAGAACGTCGACACCGGCGTGGGGTCGGTCGACAGAACGCCGGTCGAAGCGGCCGACGTCTGTGTGATCGGTGCTGGCCCGGCGGGTGGTATCGTGGCGAGCCGGCTCGCCGAAGCGGGCCACGAGGTGGTCGTCCTCGACGCCGGGCCGCGGTTCGACCGGACCGACCGGCTGGCCAGACAGGAGCGGGCGATCCGCCCCTTCTACGACCGGCCCGACGTCTGGGAGAGCGACCCCGAACGGGACGCCCATTCGAACTCCGGCGAGCGGTTCTATCCGTTAAATCATGCCCGCGTAAAGGGTGTCGGCGGCTCGACGCTCCACTGGCAGGGGATGGTCATGCGACTCCACGAGGCCGATTTCAACTCCGCCAGCGAGCGCGGTGTGGGCGTCGACTGGCCCATCGACTACGACGACCTCCAGGAGTACTACGCCGAGGCCGAACGCGAGTTGGGCGTCGCCGGCGGCGACAACCCTTTCGGGCCACCCCGCCAGCAGCCCCGTCCCATGCCGGAGTTCCAGCCCTCCTACAGCGACAGTCTGTTTGCGGAAGCTTGCGACGAACTCGGGATTGCGATGCATTCGGTGCCGAACGCCCGCAACTCCGAGAGCTACGACGGCCGTAGCCAGTGTGTGGGGTACGGTACCTGCCAGCCGGTCTGTCCCTCGGGAGCCAAATACGATGCGACCGTTCACGTCGAGCGGGGCGAGGAGGCGGGCGCAACGATCATCGACCGCGCGCCGGTCCAGCGGCTCGCCCACGACGCCGACGCGATCACCGCCGCCGAGTACACAACTCCCGACAGCGAGTACCGGCAGGAAGCCGAACAGTTCGTCGTCGCCGCAGGTGGCGTCGAGACCCCCCGCCTGCTGTTGCTCTCCGAGTCGGACCACTACCCCGAGGGGCTGGCCAACTCCAGCGGCCTCGTTGGCAAGTTCTTCATGGACCACCTGTTCGCCGGGACGGGCGGCGTGCTCGACGAGCCGACCCGACAGGGCCACATCGGCTTTCTCACCAGCGAGTCCCATCAGTTCTACGACGAGGCCGACGCGGAGGTGGGGCCTTTTAAATTGGAGTTCTTCAACTACGCCGGTCCGTCGCCGGTCGAGTCGGCACTCACGGGCGACGACTGGGGCGACGCCCTGCTGGAGCGGCTCCGCGGCGAGTACGGCACCCACATCGCAATGGGCGGGCTGGTCGAGTCGATCCCTAGCGCCGAGAGCTACATCGGCCTCAACCGCGACGAAACGGACGCCCACGGCAATCCGGTGCCGGACGTTCACTGGACGGTCGACGACCGGGCGCTGCGAACGATCGAACGGGCCAACGAGATCCAGGAGCGAATCCTGGAGGAACTCGGCGCGGAGATCACCTGGCAAGTCGGCCCCGAGGACACCGGTCCGGCCTACCACCACATGGGGACGACCCGAATGGGCGACGATCCAACGGAGAGTGTGGTCGATGCCTCGCTGCAGACCCACGACCTGGACAACTGCTGGATCGCCTCCAGTTCCGTCTTCCCGACCGGCGGGGCAATGAACCCCACCCTCACGATCGCCGCCCTCGCGCTGCGGTGTGCCGAGAGCGTTGAGGCGGCACTCGGCGGCCGCTGAAACGGTCCTGACGCCATCGACCCTGTTTTAGGTAAACCTAAAAGTATAAATCCCACCAGTCAAAACAGCCAGTAATGAGTAAGGTCACCCAGCGGGGGACGGGCGCGGATAGCGAAGACGAACCAGTAACGCTCGGGACGCCGACCGAGAAAGCCAGCACGGACTACACCTTCGACGACGTGAGCGTCGTGATGGGCACCTACAACGAGGAGGCGGCGATCGCGAAGGTCATTACCGATATCCAGGAGATCACCAACGGGAAAGCCGAAGTCGTCTGCGTCGACGGCTCGTCGGACCGAACGCCGGAAATCGCTCGCGAGCACGGTGCCCGTGTGATCGAACAGGAGCCACAGGGATACGGCGTCGCCGTCAGCGCGGCAATCAGCGCGCCGGATCGACCGGTGGTCGTCACCACCGACTGCGACGATACCTATCCGATGGAGCAGCTGCCGGAGTTCTTGGCCGAGATCAACAACGGCGCGGATGTCGTCAGCGGCGACCGACTCTACCACGGCGCGGCGGCGATGCCCGTGTTCAACCGGTTCGGCAATCAGGCCTTCGCCGCAATCGCGAGCGTGCTGATGGGCACGCGGGTTCACGACACCACCACAGGGATGCGGGCCTACCGGAAGGAAGTCATCGAGTCGATCGAGTGGACCGAAAACACCGGGCTGTCGGCCGAACTCCTCATTCGGCCGCTGATGAGAGGCTACGAGATCCGCGAGGAACCGATCGCCTACCGCGAGCGTGCGGGCGAAACGAAACTCGATCCCGTTCAGGGCGGCGCGGCGATCGCCAAGTCGATCGTCAAGGTCTGTCTGGAAGAGCGGTTCCGGTAGGTTGGTGTAGTCGACTGTTTATAAATAGAGAATACGTTCTAGTGGTTTGCGATACTTAGAGGTCGAGTTCAGCACGATGGCTACGTTTGTTACATCTCGGAATAAATGAAATATCTGTCCATTAGATCTACGAATGTATCGGTGTCTGGGGGCCGAATCTTTCATCGGGAGGATATTTATGTCGTTGAGAATATATTTTATAGTTGTGAACAAACAATTCATCATCAACATGACTGGAGCCGTCAGTGGTGCTATTCTTGTAGGGATGGGTCTCGCAGGGTCCATCTCTGGGGGTATTGCGCTCGGTCCAGTGCTTCTCTTAATTAGTGGAAGCGGAATAACTGCGAAGAATGTATCAATCCTCCAGTCAAATACCGCCGTTCTAGATGGTCGATTACTGTTGTTTACAGTAGCGATGGTTGTGATCAGCATTATCACTGCGATTTGGTATGTGTCTTTGATGGGATAGTACTGAGAGATAGCTACTCACCCTGTACCTAGTAATCACTACCTTCGCAAATTGAGCCAGATCTCGTGCAACATTGGCGCTTGCAGTCTTGCATCTTGGCGAATGTGGGTCTAGTTGCTACACTTAGAGTGTGGGTCTATCAGAAGCTACGAGGACTCAGTAGGTCGAAGCTTCCCGAGTTCGACGACGACAAGTAAGAACCCGAACGCAAGCCCACCAACCGTTGCCAGTACTGGAACCATACTGCCGCCGCCACTGAGAAGCCCTGAGGTACCGATAGCGAGGAGGATACCGACGACGATCCACTCAATCCATGCGGGCTTCCCAGCGTCGTAGTCAGACCGGAAGAGTTTCCGACTCATTGAAAAGAACACTCCTCCGCAGAAACATAGGTGTTTTCTCAGTCAATTCGCGCCACGATACACACGCGCTCGCAGTCTCGCATTACATATCTGACCACTGCCAGTATGTGAGCCGTCGACACTGCTGTTCGTCCGCAGACGCACTGAGCACGTCGACAGGGAGTAGCGTATAGTGACTCGGTACCAGTCGGGTTGCTGTTTCGAACCGACCTCGAAGTCGACCCACGGCGATCACCGGTAAAACGAGGGTGTCGCTGTCCGTCGACGCGCGTTTGTGAGTCGCTTCTCGGGGATGGGTCGAACGATCCCGTATAGAAACCGGTAGCCGAGGAGACCGAGCCCGAGCCCGACGAACAGCGCGAACTCCAGTCCGGCCGCGACCGGTGCATCCAGCGCCGTAACGCCGACCGTCACCCCCACCTGTACGCAAAAAACCACAAGCGATCCCCGGGGTCGACCGTGTTCGCAGAGGTGGAGGAGCAGCATACAAGCAGCCGTGTGCCCCGTCACGGCGAGTATCACCCACCATTCGGCGGCGGCAGTAAAAAAGAGCAGCGTCGCTATTATAAAGAGAACACCGATCGAAAGATCCGAGACTAAAATTTGTTTTTTGGAGGCCATAGCGCGTTTATATTGAGGAGACACTTGAATTGTGTGGTGGCACCGACATTTCGTGTTCTATAGTCCCAATTTGGATTCAGATTGTGAGATTCTATTGGGACGGTGTGCTGGCGGATTAATTAAAAAACAACGCTGTTCGAGCGGAGTCATACGGCTTGTCGTCGGAAGGGGTCGCCTCGACCGGCCACTGGGCAGCCGTCAAGCGATACCCGTCTCCAACAACCCGTATCAGTCGTCGGCTGGCTGGGCCGCCTCGCTCGGCCCGAGCGGTTCTTTCGGTTTGATCGGCGAGCCTTCGTCGAGTCCCTTCTCGGCGAGGGCCATACTCCCCATCACTTCGATAATGAGGCGGTTTGCGAGCCCACTGGTGACGCCGCCGTTGTAGGAGTTCGAATCGCTGGTGTCGTAGGCCGGAGAGACCTCGACCACGTCGAAGCCGAAGTTCTCGGGATCGAGTGCTTTGACGACCTCACGAACCATGTAGATCGCCTCACGAGGGATCAGTCCGCCCGGTTCGGGCTCGCCGGTCCCCGGCGCGTAGGCGGGCTCCATCACGTCGACGTCGAACGATACCCAGACGGCGTCGGTACCATCAGTCGCCCGCTGGACGGCGTCGGCGACGATGTCGTCGAGATCCATGTTGCCGACCTCCATCGAGGTGTACCACTTCATGTCGGCCTCGCGCATCTCCTCGTAGGTGTCGGGGCCGGGCCAGAAGCCACGGGGTCCGATCAGGGTGTAGTTGTCGCCGTCCATCAGGTCGTCGTCGTAGACGCGCTTGACCCATGCGCCGTGGTCGTACTCGAAGCCGGTCAGCCCTTCGTCGCCCGTGTCGGCGTGACAGTCGAAGTGGATCAGGCCGATGTCCTCGTAGCCGTTGGCCTCCGCCCAGCCCTTGATATCGGGGTAGGAGATCGAGTGGTCGCCGCCGATGACGATCGGGGTCGCCTGCTCGCTGATCTCGGCGACCGCATCCTCGATGTTCAGCTGGCTCTGTCGGGTATCGCCGGGCGAGACCGCCGCGTCGCCGGTATCGGCGACTTTGAACGTATCGAAGGGGTCGATGCCGGTCTCGATGTTGAAGTGCTCATACGGCGGGGAGGGAACCGTCGAGGCCGCACGAACCGCACGCGGGCCGTAGCGCGTCCCCGGACGGATCGTCGTTGCGGTGTCGAGCGGCGCGCCGATAATCCCGATGTCGACGTCCTCCTCGCTTAGCTGGTCACGGTCGACCTCGGGGAGTTTGAGGAACGTCGGGATGCCGCTAAAGATAGGTTCGTTCGATTCTTTGTACGCCTTGCCATACATTTCTTCTCCAGATTTTTCGTCACTCATGTGTTTTTGGTGCGGTTTAGGTGCAATTTCGGGCCTTATTTAGCCCTTTCTTGCCTACATAATCAAAACCCAGAGAACGTACTAAAGCGTTTCTTGGAGGGGGTTCCAGCCCTACCGAGGAGTGAATGCACGTTCGAGCAGTGGGAGTCTCCTAGAACACCTTAATGATGATCGTGGGTGACGATATCCGGGCTCTCCCGAAAGGCGAGGTGAGTTGCCACATCGAGGCTGTCGCGGGCGTGGCGAGCGCTCCGTTCGAACAGGAACAGGATCCGGCAGAGCGCAAACAGTGGTTCGGGACGCTCGGTTCGAACGTAGTCGGTGGCCGCCTCCAGTTGGTCATCGAACTGTGTGAGGTTTTCACGGGCGGTGATCACCTTCTCGTAGTCGGGATCGATTACCGCCTTCCGAACGGTTTCAGCCACGGTATTGAGCGCTTCGTGAACCGACTCGATATGGTCTCTGACGGGGCTATCGAGTGGCTCGGTGACCTCCTCGGCGGCGATCGTTGCGATATCGTCGGCGATCCCGGCCATCAGCGACACGTCCTGGGCCGCCGAGCGGTAGCCGATCAGCGGGAACCCGGTGCCGACCCCGACGGCCTGATTCAGTCGCGGGTTCCGATAGGTGGTAAAGACGAGCCGCAAGAAGAGCGAAAACAGTTTGTCGAGCTGTGGACTCCGGTTGCCTGCCCGACGGGCCGCCTCGGGGTCGGCCTCCAGGAGTGCCTCGATCGCACTCGATCGGATCGTCGCCTCCGTTCGACCCAGCCGACCGAACAGGGTCGGCAGATCGAAATCGTCGGGGTCGACCGAACAGCGGATCGTGACGTGGGTTGCGGACTCCTCGACGATCCCGAGGCCCATCAGGCGGCGTTCGGCGTCGAGAATAGCGTCGTAATGGGCCGGGTCGAGGGCCTCAGCAGCCTCAATACGGATGAAGCCACGTCCGAGGACGTACTGGCTAACGACCGCCCGCGAGAGGGCGTCGGCACTCATCGAATCGGCAGTGATGGTGGTTTCGGCGTCGTTGAGCGTCGGCTGGTCCGGCGTAATCAAAAGCGAATTGCCGTTCTCGTCGCGTTGGACCACGAGCTCGTCGCCCTTCGAAAGGTCGTGGCGATGGGCCCACTCCGCCGGGACCGTGACCGCGAGCGTCGAGGAGCCCAACTGCTGGGCTTTCCGGCGGATTCGGAGATCGTCTCCCTTCATTGTCGGCACCTCAAAAGTCGGCTGAACGAAACCATAGTGACGACTATGGAAATGTTCTTGGCTTGTATAAGCCTCTAGGTGGCGGCTTCAGAATGAAAAAAGGAAAAAGAACTGCGTTCGGTCAGTCGTCGTCGCTGTCGCCGCCCGCAACGACGGTCCGTCGACCGTCCCGGTTGAGGGTGCGGGCGTCGTAGGAGTCCTTCGTGGCGTAGGCGACCGCGACGAACGTCACGAGGCTGACGCCGGCCGCGATGAACGTCGGCAGGCCGTCGAACGACGCGGTGAAGATATCGTTCGGAATGTACAGCAGGGTGTTCTCGTAGGCGTAGGTCGTCGGGACGAGCACGAATAAGACGAGCCGCGTCGCCGAGCCGGCGACCATCGAGGAGAGCGCGGCGGGGGTATTGGCCATCTCCGACCAGTAGAGCCCCAACACCAGCGGCACGAACGCCCCGGCCAGCATGATGTCGAACGCCAAGACAAGCAACATCCCGGTGGCCGACACCCGGAGCGCGAAGAAAATCCCGAGCAGCGTGATCGGAACCGCCATCAGGCGGGTGACCGTGAGTAGTTTGTCGCTGTCACTGTTGGTGTCGAGGAGGCCGTCGTCGGTGCCGCCGTCGGTCGCCACAGCGGCGCTCTCGTCGACGCGGATGCCACCGACGTTGCGTGCGAGCACCGCGGAGGTGCCGAGAATCGCGCCGTCGCTCGTCGAAAAGGAGGCCGCGAGAATGCCCGCGATGACGAGCGCGGCGAGCCACGGCGGCACCGCGTTCTGCAGCAGCGAGTAGAGCACGGCCTGATTACCGGCTTCGACGCCGAGCGACGAGAGGATCGGGTTCGCCGACAACGCGACAACCGAGAACGGGATCCCGATGATCAGCGTGCCTGCGGCACCGATGAAGCAGGCTTTGCGGGCCGTTTCGGGGCTGTCAGCCGCGAACACCCGCTCCATGAAGTCGATGGCGACGATATCACCCAAGCCGAGGGCGACGATCGTGGCGAGGTTGATGTATGCCCCTTGGCTCGGGTCGGTGAGCTGGCCGAGGTTGGTCGGGCCCATGCCCGAGGGGATCGTAAGCCCGTACTGGGAGGTCACGAAGACGATCAGCGCGATCGACCCGACGAAGGCGACACCGGCCTGAATGAAATCGGTGTAGGCGACCGAGAACAGCCCGCCAGCGATCGTATACGAGAGGACGAGGGCCGCGATAACCACTACGCCGACCTGGAAACTCGTGCCGACGAAGATCTCGAACAGGAAGCCACCGGCAACGAGATTCCCCGCCAGGAGGAACGCGTAGGCGACCGACATGATGAAGCTCGCGAGGACCTCGGCGGTCCGGCCGTACTTCCGGCGGTAGAAGTCCGGTAGCGTCGTGAGGTTCATCCGGTTCATCGGTTTGGCGAAAAACAGGCCAGTGAGGAACAGACAGGTCGCCAGCCCGACCGGCAGCGCCGCACCCGCCCAGAAGCCGAACGAAGAGACCAGATCCGTGTTGCCGAGTGTCGCATTCGAATCGAGCGACTGGGCCATCAGCGTCGCCGCGGCCAGCGGTAAAATGAGCCCCCGGCCCGCGACGATGTAGTTGATGCTGTCTCCCTTGACCTTCCTGGAGACGTAGAACCCGATCGCCAACATCGTGACGATAATGGCCGTGATCCCGTAGATGATCACACTCATCATACCACCCCCTGCGACCGGCCCGTTATTGGAAGGCGTTTGTCTACCTCTGTCCCGAATAGGCTATTTTTCGCGTGCATATTACCTACAAATCTTGAAAAACGAGCATCAATGAAAAGTGCTGGCCTGTATTTGTATATTTTATTGTGCAACAGGAATGCGCGTATGAACAACACCAGTCTGCGGGAGTTTGTATATACAATATATACGTGTTGCAGCCGCGTTCGGTCGCACCTGCTGGGCGTCAGAGACGTGGCAGCCGCGTTCGATCGGTGCTGGTTTCGACGGGGAGTTCCTGCCAGCCGAACAGTTGATGTTTGAACCCCCGGTAGCTGAGTGGCGTTCCGTGTGGGGCGAAGACGACGAGGGCGAACGGCTCGGGAATAGATCGCTCGTCGACCGTCGTCAGTCCGGCGGGTGAGCTCGCGCTCGTATGGGAGTGGTAGAACACTCGTGGGGGTGGCGGCACACGGTCGTCGACGGTCGTTTCGAACCGGCGGTCAGGAGTCGGCGAGTCGTTCGGCAGCGGGACGTGACGGGTCGCATGGAGACGGTTTCCACGGCGGACGCAGCCGAGAAAGCCACCCGCCTCCTGTGGATGCTCGGCAGCGACGTGGCTAGCGATAGAGCGGCGTATCTCCGGCGGAATGACGAACCCGGCTACCGGCCGCGGAACCACGGATGTCCATCTCATATGGGGTGCCGGAAGGCGCCGCTCGACCACCCACCGCGCGGCGGTCGAACCGGAACCGTCTACACCAACAGTATCAGGAAGACGGTACAATCCTTTCGGCCTGCGGGTACCAAGGAGGTGCCCGCGTCGACGGCCGTTCGTGTGCACTGAGTGAACGACCGCTTGAGGGTTATAAATTAGCGACCCCTGGTATGCTATATGAGCGACGCCCAGCCAGCCGACAGCGAGGACGACGTCGACGCGATCCAGCGACCGCGGTTCCGCGGCTGTGTGTTCTGTTACTCCGCCGAGTGGGCGGTGTACGTGGGCAAAAAAGCGTACCGAGGGCTCCCGACGTAGATCTTCGTCTCGGGAGATCCGGCACGAGGGCCTTGCGGGAGTCAGTCGGACGAGGCGGCTATCATCTGTTCGCCGGGACAACCGATTCTCACATACTGGGTGCCAACGGCCGCCCGGGTGAGACGGTTCGGGACCCCGACAGTCGACTCGGCGGCCAGCGTCTCGCCCGACCGGGCGGCGAGCGGTTCGAGGTTGGGCGTGACGTAGTCGTCGGGGTTCGGCGTCCACTCGCCGCGGTAGCCGTAGCGGTGGAGCGTTCGGTTCGGGTAGGCGTCGACCACCGCGAAATCGCCCGCGAACACGGCGCTTGCGTCATCGAACAGGAGCCACAGGGGTACGGCGTCGCGGTCAACGCGGCGATCGCCAAGTCGATCGTCAAGGTCTGTCTCGAAGAGCGGTTCCGGTAGGCCGAGAACCCACCGGTCAACGCCCCAAAACGAATACGAACAGCTCCTGTGGATCGCGAACCACGAACGCGACAACTTTGGGCGTCTGTTTTCGATCGATATCGGTTCCATCCGCTCCGAACAGGAAACCCCACTGACGTGATAGGGCCAACTGCAACCCGTGCTGGAAGGGAAAGAATTAATACATTCTTCATTAACAATCATGATGTATATGGCAAGCAGTCATAGTCGGCCACACGACGGGAGCGAACTGGTGAACGGAACCGTTCTGGATACGGTTGCGGCAGCATCGAACCAGTCGCTGGTGGCCGTGCCGCCACTGCAAAAGTCGGCTGAGCCATCAGCCGTCGTCCGTTCGGTCGGACGGACCACCCGAACCACACGGACAGGAACTCCGCTACGGGAGCCGAATCCACCGATAACAGGTATATCATGAGCGAATCATCCGCAGGCTACGACGGGTGGGACAGCTCACAGTGTTGGGGCACGGAGTACTGTCAGTCCCGCTGTCCACAGTTCGTCGACAAGGAGGGCGCGAGCTGGAGGTTCCGATCAGCACGTGAGAAGGACGCCGACCGGCTGGCGGAAATGTACGCCGACATCAGTGCGGCCGACCGCGCACAGGGGCTCCCGCCGGTCGTCGACCACAAGCGCCGGTCGTGGGTCGAGATGCTGCTCGAAGAGGGCCACAATATCGTCGCCGAGGGGCCGGACCGACTGGTCGGCCACGGCGTCTACACGCCAGTCGAGGCTGACCAACCGGAGTTGGTCCTCTTCGTCCACCCCGAGTTCCACGACCGCGGGATCGGCACCGAACTCTGCAAGCAGATCGCTGCGGCCGCCGCCAACGCTGGCCGCGAAGCGCTGGAACTCCACGTCGAGCGGGGCAACCGCGCTGCGATCTCCGTCTACCGACGGATCGGCTTCGAGGTCGTCGACGACGACCACAGTATAGAGATGGTCCTTCCGCTGGACGACACGGTCGCAGCGTCGGTCCGCGCCCCACCGGCCGAGCAGTCGCCGAAAGCATGAATATAGTATAAAAACTCACGCGGATCGAAGCCGCGTCTCGAAGTCGACCCACGACGAGTGGGCGTTGGGATCGTCCGGCAGATACGTCCCCTCGCTGCCACAGCGCGTCACGAGCGTACAGACTGTCCGTTCGGGCGGCCAGACCACCTCGACCTCGCCGCCGCTGGCCCGGACCGCCGTCTCCTGTCGGTAGGTGAACGACGAGCCGTCGGGGGCGAACAACGTCACAAGTAGCCGGACCTCGTCGGTGTCGTCGACTGCGATTGCCGTCTCGTTGACCGCCACCGATCGATCAGCGGTGCGCACGGTGTCGAGGCGCGTCTCGTTGGGGGTGAGCGTCCAGTCGACGGTGATCGAGTCGGTCGGCGTAGTGAGATCGTAGCTCGTGGCGTTGGCGTCGGTTTCGAGCCTGACAGTGGCTCGGCTGATGCGGTTGGGGATGCCGACCGTCGACTCGCCGGCCAGCGTCGGGCCGCGCCGGACCGCGAGCGCTTCGAGTTTCGGCGAGACGTAGTCCTCTGGGTTCGGCGTCCACTCCCCGCGGTAGTCGTAGCGGTAGAGGGTGCGGTTGGGGTAGGCATCCAGGACACCGAAGTCGCCCGCCGGATCGCGGTCGAGGGCGTAGACCACCTCGCCGTCGAGCCCCGGACCGTTCCGCAGCGACTGGAAGGGGTGGTTCTGCCACGGGCCGTACGGATCGGGAATGAAGACGAGCGCGTTCTCGAAGTCGGCCTCCTGGATGGGTTCGTAGGCGACCGCAAACTTCTGGATCGGCTCGACGTTCTCGTCTAGAGGGTCGCCCAGCAGCGCTGCGTTTGCGCCGCCGACTGCGAGGACGCTCACGACGAGCGCGGCGACGGCGAGTCGGTGGGCCGTCTCGTCGGTGGTTCTGGCCGCGAGACGGTCAGCAAGTCGGCTATCGCGGAGCCGCCGCCAGCCGGCGACGAAGCCGACCGCCGCAAAAATCGACAACGGCACTAGGAGGTCGAAGTAGTAGAAGGGGCCGAAATGCGCGACGAGGCCGTTTGTGGGGTCGCTCAGCGTCGCCAACATGTTGTAGTTGCCCCAGAAGGCGAGGTTGCCGAGCGGCACCGAGACGAACAGCCCTGCCAGCAGGAGCCCGGCGGTGGTGTCGACGCTGTCGCCGGGCTTTGCCCGGTTGCCAGTGGAGCTATGCTCCATGCTGCGCCCGGACCACCGCCAGCGGCGGATAACGATCCCGAGCCCGACGGCTGCGGCGGCCGTCCCGAGCAGGCCGCCAGTGAACCAGCGAGTACCCAGATACCGGAGTGCGTAGCTGTTGGCCTCGACGGCGAGAGCGGGGGTGTAGTCGACCGAGTGATCCAGGATCTCACGGTAACCGAACCCCGGGCCATCAAGCGGGGCGAACACCTGATAGGGGAACACGAGCGGCGAGCCGGTGAGCCGGAGGTTGTAGGCCAGCGTCAGCGCGACGAAGGCGAGCCCGCCCAGCGCAGTCAGCGTGTTGCGCCGAACCGGGTTCGGGAGCGAGGCGAATCGTAGGTCGGTGCAACCCATCGGAAGACCGTCTCGACGGAGCGACTGCCCGACCGTCCACAGCGCATGGCAAATAAACGGCGCGGCGAACAGCACGGCAGTGTAGGGCCGGGCGAAAAACGCCAGCCCGATGGCGATCCCCGCAGCCGCTGCCGCCCGCGTCGACCCCGTGCGGACGCCGTGGAGATAGGCAACCGCGAACCCGAGGTTGAGGAACGTCGTCGGCGCGTAGGGCAGAAACACCGACGACGTGAACAGCGTCATCGGCGCGGTCGCAAAGAGCGCGGCGGCGACGACGCCGACCCGTCGGTCGACGGTCATCGCGCCGAGCCAATAGACGAGGCCGGTCGAGCCGGCGGCGACCACAGCCAGCGTTACTCGCGGCTCGCCGAACAGCGCCATCGACACCGCGTACATCGCCGCCGGAACCGGAGTGTACTTCGAGTAGAGCCGCCCGCCGTCCTCGATGAAGAACCACGGACGGAACGCGTCGGCCAGTGCTCCGGCCTGCAGTTCGAGTTGGCCCTCCAGGAGCATCGCCGCCTGGAGGAGATAGACGCCCTCGTCGTGGTTCGCCGAGTGGTAGGGGAAGACCACGAGCGCCACGAAGAAGACGACGGCTCCCGACAGCGTGGCCACGCCGACCGCGAGCCACTCCTCGCGGTCGAGAGCGGACAGCCGACGCCGGAGTCGGGAGACGGACGACACGGTTCGAGTTAGGTTTGGATGCCGACGTCGCGCATCAGATCGATCGTCGCATCGACATCCGAGAGATCGAGCTCCGCGATCCGGAGGTTCGGCACATCGAGTTCGTCGATCGACGGCAGCCGACCGACCGGGTCGACCTCGGGGATCACGGGATACTCGAAGGTCGAGGTGGCGAAGTACTCCTGGGCTTCGGCCGACAGCAGGTGGCGGATGAAGTTCTCTGCCATCTCGGATCTATCGGTCTCGTCGATGACTGCCGCCCCGGCGACATCGAAGATCGAGCCCGCATCACCGCTGGTGAAGGCGGTCTGGATCGGCGCGTTCGGCGAGCCATCCAGGACGCGCTGGATGTAGTAGTGGTTGGCGAACCCGGCGTCGAGTTCACCGTCGGCGACAGCCTGGGAGACCGCGTACTCGTCAGGGTAGGATTCGACCCCGGCCGCAACGATGCCCTCCAACCACTCGCGGGTGGCCTCCTCGCCTTCGATCTGCCGCATTGCGGTGACGAATCCCTGGCATGATGGATAGGACGGTGCCCAGCCCATATCACCCTCGAAGTCGGGGAACTCCATGACGTCGGAGGGAACCTCCGAGGCGCTGTAGGCGTTGGTGTTGAACGGGACCGATCGTGCGCGGCCGGATGTGCCGACCCACTGCTCGGTGTGGAACTCGTCACGAACCAGATCCGTGATCTCCGACGGGAGGCTCCGGGTGCGACCCTCGTCGGCCAGTGCGCCGAGCCCGCCGGAGTCGACGGTATAAAAGACGTCGGCGGGAGTCCCTGCGCCTTCGTTGAGGATCGAGTTGACCAGATCGCTGCCGCTGGCGTAGCGGACGACCGGATCGAAGTCGGGATAGGTATCGTCGAGGAAGGAGATCAGCTGGCCGACAAGGAACTTGCCGCGACCCGAGTAGATCTGGAGTTCGCCCTCCAGATCCGGCATCTCCGCGATGGGGGTGCCGCCGGGAGCGGGACGCCCCTCACGGCCCGAACCGATCTGGCCGACCGAGGAGTCTGTCGACCCCTCGTTGTCCGGGGCACCGACGAGATTCGTACAGCCTGCGAGCGTGACCGCGCCGAGCGCCGCCGATCCTGCGAGAAACCGCCGACGATTGGAACGAGTTGGATCGTTCTGTTGTGTCATACTTTTAGGCTAGCCTAAAACAACTTATAGTCGTCGGTTCGCCCGCCGTCAGGCGGCCGCGTCGATCTCCTCGAGACAGTCGAGCCAGTCGCCCATGAACTCGCCGACGTAGTTGAAAAAGTCGCCGTTGTTGTACTCCGACCAGTCGCCCTCAGCGAGTTCGTCGGCCATCGCCGCGAAGATCGCCGCGTAGGGCTCGTCGTCCGCGGACGAAACGTCGCCGCCGACGTCGTCGACGATTTCCCAGAGGTGTTCGTTGAGTTCGAGGCCGGGAACCTCGTTGTTGAGGTCGTCGAAGGTGCTTCGTGGCGCTTTGTTGTGCTCACAGAGCGGCGCGCCGTTGTAGATCTGCTTGCCGAGGATGTCGCAGGCACGCTTGAGGAAGACGCCCGACCAGATGTCGTCGAATCGACCGACGTCCCACTCGTTTTCGTCCATCGGCAGCTGGTAGAACGCCGGGATCACTTCGCGGCGGAACGCGAGGTTCATGGAGCAAACCGTGAGATACTGCCCTTCCGCGGCGACGAAGTCGCCCTCGAAGTCCTCGGCGGTCGTTCGGGTCTGAGCCTGACCCTGGAGGTCGCCGTCCATCAGGATGCGGACGGCATCGAGGTCGGGGACGTTGGTCCAGAGTCCCTGGGAGGCGACGATTTCGTCGCGCTCGATTGCCGTGGTCTTGGTCTCGACGCTCTCGTGCATCGCCGAGTAGGGGTAGCCGCGGGGGTAGAGATCGTGCTCCTCGGCGTTCTGATAGAGGACGTTGACCCACTGCTCGTCGGAAGCAACCGACTCGATCTCGCCCTCGAAGGCGAGGTTTTCCATGTGGGTGCCGAAGAAGTCCTCGTCGTGCGGCAGCGTGTCGTCGTCGATGAAGAAGCCGTAGTCGTAGTCGCCAGCCCACATATACAGGAGGCCGAAGCTCGTTTCGGCGTGGCTTGCGGCGGGGATGATGTGGCTGTACTCCGAGACGTCGTGGTTCTCGAACCACTCCTCGCGGCGCGAGCCGTCGAAGACTTCGCCGTCGACGCCCTCCTCCTCTAACATCGCCTCCATCTCGTCGGTCTCACAGAAGTCCTCGGTGATGAGGACGACGTGCAGCCGCGAGAGGTCGAAATCGTGGTTGCGGGCGTTCTCGAAGTACGACCGCATACACTCGTACTCCCTGATCGTCGGCACCATAACGCAGATGTCCTGACTCATTTCGGTAGCTGATACCTTTTTAGGTACTCCTAAAATATTGTCGATGTTCGCCAGCGTGGTACTGGGTGGCCGCTGCCACCGAAGTACTGGGTGGCGGCTTCCGGGCTGCTACCGGCCTATTGGGCAGCCTCGGCGGCGGTTCCCTGCTGGGCGGCTTCGGCGGGCGAGACGCCGAGCAGCGCGATGGCCCCGGCCCCGCCGAGGAGCGTCACGCCGTTTTTCAGCGCGTGATCGACGACCGCGGCGGCGAGCGCGGTGCTTGCGCCGATAGGCGTAAGCGCGACGACGAGTGCGGTAAAGGCGGCCTCATAGAGGCCGATCCCGCCTTGCGACAGCGGCAGGACTTTGGCGAGGTTGCCGACGCTGACGGCGAGGGTGCCGACCGCCACCAGCGGCCCGAGCGTCAGGCCGCTGTCGAGAGCCGCAAGGACGAGGATCGCAGTCCCGACATCCAGGAGCCAGATCACGAGGCTCCCGGCTCCGATGACCGCCAGCGCGCGGGGGTTCCGGGCGACAACACCCACGTCGCGGCCGAAACTGGCCAGCGCCGCCACCGGCTTGCGGAGCCGCGGCAGGCGATCGACGACCATCGCCCCGATCGCGCCCGGCCGAAACCGCGAACGGACGACGACGAGCGTCGACACGCCAACCGCGAGGACGCTCGCGGTTACCCCACCGGCGGCAACCAGCGCGGTCCGTGCCCCGTCGGCCTCGGCAACCAGTTCGAGCGGCCCGACACCGGCGGCCGTGAGCCAGAGGGTCCCGACCCCGCCGAGCACCGCAATCGCCGCCAGATCGAAAACGCGCTCGACGGCCAGCGAGGCGAAGCCAGCCGGATACGGCACCTCGCGCCGTGCGTTGAGCACGTAGGCCCGCACCGCGTCCCCGGCCCGCGCCGGAAGGACGAGGTTCGCCGTCTGGCTTATAAAGACCGCCAGCGTGAGGAACCGCGTCCCGAGCGGGTGGCCGGTCGTCGACAGCACGTCGCCGTACCGCTTGCCCCGGTGCGGCCACGAGAAGGTGTATAAGGCGATGGCGGCAGCCAGCAGCCACGGGTCGGCGCGACCGATAGCCGTCAGGACGGAGGCAATGTCGACGTCTCGAAAGCCGACGACGAGGCCAGCAAAGACGGCCAGCGTTCCCACGACGGTCAGGCGACGTCGGGTCAGCAGGGCTCGACAACGCCCTGCCCACCTGCCGCCGGAGCGAATCATACTCACCCGGTTCGTGCGGAAATATTTAAGCTCACCTAAAAATCGATTAGGCAGCGGTTTCGAGACCGCTAGCTGTGGAATCGTGAAAAACGAGAGTCAACAGAGTTCGTCGATCAGCTCGCGTGTCGACCGCCGGACAGCCCGATCACTGCTCAACTCGGGCTCCCAGCCGAGCGCCGAGAGTTTTTCAATCGACAGCCGCATCTTCGGCACGTCGCCGGTCCAGCCGCGGTCGCCGCCGGTGTACTCGTAGTCGGGGTCGAGATCCATCTCATCGGCGACAATGGCGGCGATCCGGTCGACCGAGGTCGTCGTCCGGGTGCCGAGGTTGTAGGTGTTGACCGCGTCGTCGGCAGTGGTGACGATATGGAGCATGGCATCGATGCAGTCGTCGATGTGGAGGTAGGATTTTGCCTGTCGACCGTTGCCGAGGATCGTCAGCGTCTCGGGATCTGCGGTGAGTTTCTCGATGAAATCAGGGATGACCGCCCCCCGCAACCCCGGCCCGACGACATTGGCGAACCTGAAATTCCAGACCGTGAGGTCGTGGCTATGGGCGCGTGCCGACAACAGCCCCTCGTCGGCGAGTTTGCTCGCGCCGTAGGCGCTGATCGGTTCGAGCGGGGCGTAGTCCTCGGGGGTCGGGCGAGGAGCCTCGCCGTAGACCGTCGAGGAGGAGGTGTAAGCGATCTGGGTGACGCCTGCATCGGCCATCGCCTCCAGGAGGTGCAGCGTCATTTGGGTGTTGTCCTCGAACTGGGCGTGTGGCCGGTCGGTGTTGACTAGTTTCGAGGCCGCGAGGTGGAACACGAGGTCGATGTCGTCGAGGACGCCGTCGAGGGCATCGGGGTCGGTGAGGTCGGCCTCGACGAAGCGCGCGTCGTCAGCGACACGGTCCTGCGAGCCCGACGAGCAGTTGTCGACGACCGTCACGGCCGCGCCGTCGGCGAGCAGTCGGGAAACGAGATGCGAGCCGACGAACCCCGCGCCGCCAGTCACCAGAATCCGCTGGTCCGAGATGTCCATAATCCCACGAGTACGCAGCCGGTAAGTAAGGGTTCCGCTCTTGAGATGGGGGTCAGTCGAGCCGCTCAGCGACCCCAACGAGCGTCTGGCCCGCCGTAACGGTCGCTTCGCGGGCGATCGAGTAGACAATTCCCGCCCGGTCGGCGGTCGCCTCCTGGAGCGGTTCGTAGCTCGTCGGCTCGTAAACCGTCCCAAAGGCCTCGCCCGGTTCGACGGCCATCCCTACCTCGACGCCCTCGTCGACGACGAACAGTCCTGAATCGCTGGCCCGCACCCGGCCGAGATGGTTCCGGGCGCGCGTCCCGTCCCACGGCTTCGGCTCGCCATCCAGGAGGTCGAGGTGACGACAGACACCGAGAAGCCCGTCGAGGCCGGTTTCGATGGCTGCCTCGCCGAGCTGCTTGTTCGAGCCGAGTTCCGGCGTGATCGAGGGGATACCCTCGCGGGTCGCCGCCACCCGGAGCTTGCCGTCGAAATCGCGGGTGTCCCACTCGTTGTCGGCGTCCTCGCCGGCGGTCTCCGCCAGCAGGAGGTCGGTGCCGAAGGCCTCGGCAAGCCGTCGGGACTCAGCGTCGCCGCGAAGGTAGACCGTATGGGCCAGCATCTCCGGGCTGCCGGTGTGGAGGTCGACGATGGCGTCGGCCCCCTCGATTTCGTCCCAGAGCCGGGCAGCCATCCGCTCGTGGATCGAGCCTTCGGGGTCGCCCGGCCAACACCGGTTCATGTTGGGCGCGGCCGAGTCGATCGGCTCGGGTGTGGTGTAAGAAACGCGGTCGAACGTCAGCGGATCGGCCACCGGCACCGCGATCAGCGTTCCCGAGAGATCGGGGAAGTCGGAGGCAGTGAGCCGACCGTGGAGCCGCCGGAGGAGTTCGGTCCCGTTGATTTCGCGGCCGTGCTGGGCGGCCTGGATATACAGCGTGGGCCCCTCCCCGGTGCCGTACCGGTGGACGGTGGTCTCGACCCGAACGCCGGAGGGGAGCCGGGCTAACGTGGTGCGTTCGGCAGTGTGCATACGCCTCCCAGGGCCTGCGGCCTTGTATCGGTACGGGACGGTCGACTCTTTTATTTAGGTCCACCGCACTGTACGCCGTATGGCGATCGAAACCCGGGATCACGCCCATCTCATTACGCACGCGCTGGCCCAAGACACGCTGTCGACGCTCCGATCGACCGAGACCGAACAGGTCGGCTTCAGAAAAGGCCTCGTTCGGCTCGGCCGGATCTGTGGCTACGAGATTATCGACGGCGCGATGGACACCGAGTTTGTCCCGATCCAAACGCCGCTGGCCGAAACGACCGGCGAGCGGGTCAAAGGCCTCGACGACGTGGTGATCATCAACGTGCTGCGGGCCGCAACCCCCTTCGTCGAGGGGCTTTTAAAAGCCTTCCCGCGGGCCAAACAGGGCGTCATCTCCGCCGGGCGCGACGAAAGCGCCGGAATGGACGACGACGGCGAGTTCCCGATTACCATCGACTACGTGAAACTCCCCGAAATCAACCCCGAGGATACCGTTATCGTCGCCGATCCGATGTTGGCGACAGGCTCGACGATGTGCAAGGTTCTCGATCACGTCCTGGACGTCACCGATAGCTACGAGAACCTCTTCGTTCTCTCGGCGGTCTCGGCCCCAGCAGGATTGATTCGGGTCGACGAGGGGTTCCCCGAGGTCGATCTCCTGACGGTCGCGATCGACGACCGACTCAACGACGACGGCTACATCGTCCCCGGCCTGGGCGATGCTGGCGACCGCGCGTTCCGAACGACCGATTAGTCAGTCGAGGACGATTGACGAATCAATCGAGCGGTCGAAGACGACCGAAGACTCAATCGAGGTCGACGCGTCCGCTCGTCGCATTTAAAAGTCGTTCGCGGAGGTCGGCAGCCTCGGTGACGGGGACGCGGACCGCAAACCCCGCCCGCTCGTCGTAGCTCGCCTCGAACTCGGTGTCGGTCGATTCGAGGATGCCGCGGACCGTGCCCGAATCGTCGTATGCGACGGTCGCAGTGAACCGTTCGTGTGGCACCTGTTCGACGATGCCGGCGTCGTCGACGGCCCGTTTGACCGCCGCGGAGTAGGCACGGGCTAAGCCGCCAACGCCAAGGTTAGTCCCGCCATAATACCGTGTGACCACGGCGACGAGGTTCTGTAGTTCTTGTTGGACGAGCACGTTGAGTGCCGGTTTGCCCGACGAGCCGCTGGGCTCGCCGTCGTCACTGCACCACTCCCGAAGCATCACCTCGCCCGGCCGGTCGGCGGCGGCCTCGCCCGCGGGGACCCGGTAGGCCGGGACGTGGTGGGTCGCCTCGGGGTAGGTCTCGCGTTCGTCGTCAATAACGGCATCGGCTTCTTCGACGGTGTCGACCGGGACCACGACGCCGATGAACTCCGAGCCCTGTCGGTCGAGGGTAGCCTCGCCGCGGCCGTCGACGGTACGGAACGTTGCTGTCACGCCTTCGGCTTGGAGATGGCGGCAGTAAGCCGTATCGATCAGCCGGAGTCGGCCTCGAAGACGATCTCCATCAGCGTCTGTTGGGCTTTCCGGAGGTGTTGGTGATACGTAGACGGAGATATACCGAGGGAGTCGGCGAGGGCTTCGCCGGAGCTGTCCCGCGGCCAGTTGAAAAAGCCGGCCCCGTAGGCGGCTTCGAGCGCCGCTAGCTGCCGGTCGGTAAGCCGTTCGGAGAGCACCTCCATCGGTGGGTGGAGCTGTTGGTCGGGGCGAACCGTCCGGCTCCGGGTGAGCAGCGTCGCCTCCGGGTAGGCGGTTTTGACGCCATCGATGACCTGCTGGATGTCGGCGTTCGGGGCGAAATGGAACGTCAGATAGAGGTTGCCGTCTTCAATAACCGACTCGTGGATATAGCCCGCTTGGGCGCTCACCGTCGAGAGCACAGGATGCTCGCTGGCGGTGAGCTCGAACCGGGTGAGCCCGTTGTCGGTGCCGAGGATCGTCAGCGACTCCCAGCGGCTGGCTGCCTCGGACTCGACCACTGCCTCGACGGCCCATATCGCCTTGCCGCTCGCAGTGCCGTAGACGAGGAAGCCACCGTCGCCGACCGGTACCGACCGGGTGTAGGTGATCCGCCCGTCGACTGGTTCCATCCCGCAACGCTCGAAGACGTCTTCGATCTGAAAGGATAGCTCGATGATCTCGTCGCTCAGCAGCGCCCGCTGGCGTTCGCTGGTCGCGATCGCGTGGCCGACAACCTCGCCGAGCTGTTCGAGCACCGCCTGTTCGTGGTCGCCGAAGGCGTCGTCACGGTCGGTGACAATGCCGAGGACGCCGTACTGCGTCGACTCGTGGCCGATCGGCACGGCCGCAAACGATTCGATGTCGTCGGGCGCGCCGTGATCCCCCAGATCGTTGCGAAACGTCGCACCAGTAGCCCGCTGTTCGACCGGCTCGCTGAGCAGCGCCGTGACATCTGTCGCGTCAACCACCGCCTGTGAGCCAGCCTGCGCGCTGATCGATATCTCCCCCGTGGTGGGTTCGATCTCCCCGAGGTAGGCGGCCTCGTAGGAGTCGGCGGCCGCGAGCTGAGCACAGAGCGTCTCCTGGATCTCCGCCCGCGTCGACTGTTCGAGGACGGCGTCGGTGATCTCACGGAACACCCGGTTGAGGCTGTTGAGCGCATCCAGATCCGCCCGCTGTTCGGCAAGCCGCTGTTCGTGTGCCTTCTGTTCGGTGATGTCGGTCGAAACCGCACAGAGCCCGTAGCTCTCGCCGTCATCGCCGACCATCGGCGTCTTGCGTGTGAGATGTGTTCGTACGTCATCGCCAACGGGGATCTCCTCCTCGACGGCGACCGTCGACTCGCGGCTGAACACGCGTCTGTCGTCGGCGCGAAACGCCGCCGCGGTCTCGGAGTCGAAGATGTCCTCGTCGGTGAGCTCCGAGGTGGTCGCCTCCGGCGAAATATCGAACAGCTCCCGGCAGGTCTGGTTCATCAACAGATAGTGACCGTCGGCGTCCTTCATGAAGACGGCCGACTCGATCGTATCGAGGACCGCCTGCAGCCGACGGGTCGTCTCGCGGAGTTCCTGCTCCTGCTGTTTGCGAGTGGTAACGTCCCGAACGTTCAACAGCGCGCCGTCGATCACCGGATCGTCCCGCTTGTCGACGCCCGTGACTTCGAGCCAGCGCCACGAGCCGTCGGCGTGTTTCGCGCGAAACTCGACGGTCGTCTCGTCGACTGATTGGCTCAGAAGCGTGGCAAACGACTCTTTCGCCGTGGCGCGGTCATCAGGATGCACGTTCGAGAAGCTATCAATACCCACAACATCCTCCGGCTGACGGCCAAGCATCGTCTCGACCGGCGGCGAGTTGTACTTGACTCTCCCCGTTTCGTCGACGATCAACACGTAGTCCGCGGAGTGCGAGAGGATCCTGTCGAGATACGTCGTGTCGTCCTGGAGCGATCGATCGACTGCCGAGGCGGGCCGCCACCAGAGACGCTGGCCCGAATCGAGCGTCTTGCTCCGTAGCTCGCCCGTCTCGACGAGTTTCAAGAGGTGACGCCGGACGGTTTCCTCGTCGGCATCGAGCGTCGCGGCGACGTCGGCTGTCGTCCGTGGCTCGGATGGCGTCTCGGCTGCAGTAAACACCGCAAGCGTCGGGGCGTAATCATCTTCGACCGACCGGTCAGACGACATACTCACCCTCCGTCACAAGAACGCAAAATAGTTGTGGGGTCTGACAATCGCTGCTGACTGTTTGCGAGACTGGACGTTATCGCTCGATCCCTTCGACGGGCGACCCCTGCCGCTCGGGATGGTGGAGGTAGTACAGCAGGGCGAAGGCCACGATCCCGACGAGTTCGGCGGCCTTCGAGACGAGTGCGAGCGGATCGCCAGCCAGCGCGACGAGTAGTGGCTCACTAACCCAGAGTATGTAGCCGACTAACAGGGCTGCAAGCGTGCCGCCGCCGAGCGCGCTGAGCCGACGGTACCGGTGACCGCGAAACAGTGCGACCGAAATCCCCACCAGCAGAAGGGCGGTCGGAACGAAGACGAACGGTCGAGCGTCGTCGACCGGACTCAACAGGAGCGAGACGGAAAACCGAGGGATTGCCCACAGCAGATGAACCGCCGCGACGACGAGGGCAGCCTGGATCGCGGTCAGCCGACAGAGGCGCTCGATTGTGGCCTGCATGGTCAGAACTCGACGCGCCGGACGAACGGCAGCTCACGGATCGCCAACAGGAGGTCGCCGGGAACTTCCTCGTCGGTGATGATGTGGAGCTGTGGCTCGTCGGTGAACTCGGGGTCCTCGCTGATAATTTGGCGGATCGAGATCTCGTGGTCGGCGATGAGGCCGGTGACCTCGGCGACGATCCCCGAGGCGTCGGCGGCATCGACCTCGATGGTCATCACGGTGAGATCCAACACGGGCGCGAGATCCCGGAGGCTCGGAATCGCCGAGATGTTCGCGAAGATGCGCTGGAGATCGGGGTCCGAGCGGATCGCGTCGGTCGTCGAGTCGACCACCCGGCGGTCGACGTCGATCTCGCGGGCGATGCCGGTGTAGGGGATCTCGATGCCGCCGGAGACCACCCGGCCGTCCTCGTTGACCGAGAACCCGCGCTCCAGGAGCAGCCGAATCACGGCCTGCTGGCTCGGGCTCCCCTCGAATTTTTCCATTATTTCGTCGAACATCGTTAGCAGCCTCCTAACGAAGTGTGATACCAGCCCATCCCTACAGTTCGCCTTTCGTACTCGGCGTGTCGCTCCGACGCTCGTCGACCCGCGTCGCGTCATCGAGCGCTCGCGCCAGCGATTTAAATAGGGCCTCGACCTCGTGGTGGGCGTTGGTCCCGGCGACGATTTCGGCGTGGAGCGTCAGCCCGGCGTTGAGTGCGAGCGATTCGGCGAAGTGCCGCGCCATATCGCTCGTAAAGTCGCCGATCTGGTCCTGGGAGAACTCGCCGTCGAAGACAAAGTAGGGCCGACCGCTCACGTCGATGACGACCGAGGCCACCGCCTCGTCGAGCGGCACCCGCCGGTCGGCGTAGCGGACGATCCCGCGTTTGTCGCCGAGGGCCTCCTGGAAGGCCTCGCCGAGGGTGATACCGACATCCTCGACAGTGTGGTGGTCGTCGATCTCCAGGTCGCCGTCACACCGGACGGTGAGGTCGAAGAGGCCGTGTTTGGCCAGTGCAGTCAACATGTGGTCGAAGAATCCGATGCCAGTGTCGACGGTTGAGTCGCCGTCGCCGTCGAGATCGAGTGTGATCTCGATGGTCGTCTCGCCGGTCTCGCGGCTGACGGCCGCGGCCCGTGCTGTCTCGCTCATAGATAGGGTGAGACACGCGGGGAATATGGTGGTTGCGCTGTTACTGTCTGTTCGGTGCCGTTCGGTCGACTCGTTTCAAGAGATGTCGTCGGAACGCTATTCGCTCACGGCGACTTCGTACGTCCGATTCTGGTATCTCACGGCCCCGTCGTACCACACGGATGCATTGGTGTCGTCAGGAATCTCCGTTGCGTTCAGATCGTCGGCGATCGCCCGCTCGAAGACCGTCTGCTGGTCAGCCGTGAGGTCCTCGTACTCGATCACAGATCCGTCCACAGCCTCCGAGTCATCGATCTGCTCAGTGTGAAGAAACGCCGCACTGGTTCGGTCAGGGGTCGTCACATCGTCCCAAACGGCGAACAGACCAACCCCTGCGATGACGGCACCGAAAACGAGTCCGAGCATCAAGAGACGTTTCATTGACACACTGTGTTCGGGACGGATGCTTAAAATCCCGGATCAGATTTTAAATATGCTCCTGGATCGTCTCGCGAACTACTCGGAAACGGCCTCGATGGCCGCATCCAGCGTAAAGGCCCCCTCATACAGGGCGGTGCCGACGACGACCGCCGCCGCGCCAGCCTTCTTAAGGGCCAGAATATCGTTGATCGTCGCTACCCCGCCGCTGGCGACCACCGGGATGTCGACCGCCTCGCAGACCCGACTCACAAGCTCTGTATTGACTCCCTCCAGCTGCCCCTCGACATCGACATCGGTAAAGAGGATCGCGCCCGCGCCGAGGTCCTCGTAGCGACCGGCGGCTTCGGCGGGATCGAGGCCCGTGGATTCGGTCCACCCCGAGACGACGACCTCGCCGTCCTTGGCGTCGAGACTCACCATCACCGATCCTGGATACCGCTCGGAGATCTCGCCGACGATCTCGGGGGTCTCGACGGCCGCAGTGCCGAGGATGACGCGGTCGACGCCCATATCGAGGAGTTCGACGGCGTCGGCGGCGGTCCGAATCCCGCCGCCGAGCTGGAGGTCGACGCTGGTCGCCTCGATGATCGTCTCGAAGGCCGCGCTGTTGACGCGCTCGCCCTCGAACGCGCCGTCGAGATCGACGAGGTGGAGCGTCTCAGCGCCCTGATCGAGCCACTGATCGGCGGCCGTCCGGGGCTCGCCGTACCGTTTTTCAGTGCCGCGTTCGCCCGCGACGAGCTGGACGACCTCGCCGTCCTGGACGTCGACGGCGGGAATCACTTCGAACGTGGGAAACGGATCGGTCATGGAACGAGGTACGGCGTGGAACTGATAAAACGGGATGGTTACCGATTCAAATAGCGAGGATGACGCTGACGACCTCGCGGGTGAAGATTGCGACGATACAGCCGAGCCAGGTCAACATGACGAAGTGGATGTAGGCGGTCGCCTTGTTCCCGCCGTCGATCGTGCGGATCATGACTGCCGACAGCGCGGCGTTGAACAGGATCACGAGCAACAGCAGGTACTCGATCAGCGGGATGTTGTACTGGCCCGGATGGATGATCTGGCCGATGTTGAACTGTGAGACTTCGAGTGTCGTCGAGAAGTCCGCCAGGATGTTGACGACCTCCAGGCCGATGAAGAACGCGAACGTCGCCGCGGCCGTAATCCCGTACAGCAGGCCGATCAGCGTCGTCGTCGCCTGCTTCCGCTGGGTGCGGAGCTGATTGACCTTGTTCATGTTGGCGCTGATGATCTCGCCCAAGAGCTTGGTGTTGCCACCCATCTGTCGACCAACCAGGAACATCTCACTGAACTTCTGAATGAGGTACGACCGGGATTCGATCGAGAACTCGCCCCACGCCTGATCGGGGTCGAGCCGCATCTTGAGCCGCCGGTAGAGCCGGTTGATGTTGGGCGACAGCGCGCCGAAATCCTTCTCACGGAGGGTTTCGAGGACCGCCGACGTCGTCGCCTGTTTGGCGTTCTCGGCCGATCCCAGCGAGCGAATGAAGTTCGGGAACTGGTCGTCGCGTTTGTGGATCGTCTGCTCCTCGTTCCGCAGGACGATCCCCGTGACCAGAAGCGGAGCCACCGGGAACGCGATATACACCGGCAGCGGCACCTCATCGAGGAAGAAGAGAAGTCCATCGACGCCCGGCCCGATACCGAGGAAGCCGAACCCCATGTAGAACACCAGCAGCATTGAACCGATCCCGCCGAAGGCCAGCGACCCCCAGAGCTTGCGGTTCTCGACGAACCTGGCCTCGGGGAAGTACCACACCGGGTCGTACGGGGCCATGGTCCGAACGACGAAGAAGAAGCCCAACTGGACGAACATGAACATCACGATGACGCCGACGACCGTCAGCGTCGGGTTGATCCCCGAGAGGATGGGGAGGACGACCGCAAAGACGAGCGCGAACGTCATCGAGAGGATCATCGACATATACAGATCCTTCATCACCTCGATGTTCGACAGCGCCCCCTCGTAGACAGTGCTGTACTGCTCCATCATGATATCCTGTTCGTTGACGAGAAAGTCCTTCATCTCCTGACCGGCACCCAGAATGTACCCCAACCGTTCGAAGAAGTCCGCCAGCGCCTTGCTCGGGACCTCTTTGGCCCGTCGACGACAGGCATCGTCGAGGCTCTGGTTCCAGGTGTCGACGAGGTGGACGACGTGACCGATCTCCTCGGCGAGGACGCCGTACTCCTCTTCTCTGGCCAGCGTCCGGAAGACCTCCATCCGGTCGATGTTGGTCATCGACAACACCGTCATGTGGGTCATTACTAGATGGAACTGGTTTTCGATCTTGATCCGGCGCTGGCTGATGTAGATCTTGGGGTAGACGACCGCCGCAGCGACGATCAACAGCCCCAACAGCGGCAGTGGGAGTCTGACGAGTAACGGAACGGTCAGCAGGACCGTGCCGACGATCGTGAGTATGAAAAAGCCGAACGCGGGCAGGAGGATGGTGAGCAGATACCGCCGCCGCGACATCTCCAGTTGGTCGTAGGACGCCAGCAGCTCCGCGAGAAACGACAAGAGGGTATCGAGCCGGTTGCCGGACTGTTCCTGTTGGGTCGCCATTGGATTGTTAGTCGTTGCCGACTGGTGACGGGCGCATGGAGAAGGGCAGCCCTTCGACGCCGTCACGCTGGAAGGCGTCGATGGTCTCGTTGACCTCGTGGTATCCCATCACGCCCTCCTGGATCATCCGCTCGATGACCTCCGCGCGGTAGTCGAGTTGGTCGTAGATATCCCGGGTGTCGGCATACCCCAGCAGGGTCGCGATCTGTTCCTCCAAGACGTAGGAGTTGTTCATCCCCTGGAAGAGGATCTCGTCCTCGACGGGGTCCCAGCTAAAGGCCTCACGCGTGACGACGCCGTCCATCTCCGAGGAGTAGCCCTCGATCTCCTGGACACTGGTCACCCGTCGCAGCACGTCGTCGCCCTGTTTGACACGGTTCTGGAACAGTGCCACGTCGGCAACGTCCATGAACGTCTCGGGGACGTTAATCGGCTCGGAGGTAAACCGCTGGATCATCGAGACGATGTCGGATGCGTGGAACGTCAGCATGACCGGGTGACCCGTCTGGGCGGCCTGGAACGCCATCCGTCCCTCGGCACCACGAACTTCACCCACGATGATGTAATCGGGACGAGAACGCAGCGCGGCCGCCACGAGATCGAACATGTCGACCTCGCTTCCTTCCTCACCCTCTCGGGTCATGAGCTGCTGCCAGGTGTCGTGAGGCGGCAGCACCTCGGCGGTGTCCTCCGCGGTGTAGATCTTCGCATCCCGCGGAATGTACGAAAGAATTGCGTTCAGCGTCGTCGTCTTGCCGGATGCGGTCTCGCCGACAACGAAGACGGTCTGTTCGTTCTCCAGACAGAGCCAGAGGTAGGCCGACAGCCGCGGCGAGAGCGTGTTCCAGTTGGTAATCTGATTGATCGACAGCGGGACGCCCTCGCCCTGACGGATCGTCATCGAGGGACCCTTGATCGAGACGTCGTCGGAGTAAATGATGTTGACACGCGAGCCGTCGGGCAGCGTCGAGTCGACGATCGGGTCAGAGTCCGACACCGGATCGCCGATTCGCTCGCCCATGTTGCGGAGCCAGCTGTCGAACTCGTCGAGGGTGCCGAAGTCGACCGTGGTCGGCATCATCCCGAAGGTACCGTGGTCGACGTGGCACTCGTGGGGGCCGATGACGTGAATATCCTCATTCTGGGTATCACGCATGACCGGCTCAAGGGGTCCGAAGCCGACGATATCCCGGTTGAGCCGGTAGCGGATCGCGTTGTAGGTCTGCTGGTTGACCTCGATCTTCCCGAGGTTCCAGAACTGCTTGACCCGGTCGTAGAAGTTGGTCTCGCCGTCGGAGATGTAGGTCGCATCCTCCAGGAGTTCCTCAATGAGGTCGTCGTATTCGGACTCCTCTTCGGGAGAATCACGGTGGCCGCTCATCGAGAGCAGTTTCCGTTTTACTTTTTCGAGGATCACCGCTTCCGAGTCCGACAGCGTCGGCTCGACGGTGTAGTATTTGAGCTTCTGGCCGACGTCACCGTGGACGTGGATGTAGATCGGGCCGCCAGCCGGGTAGAGGACGTTTGGACGTCTGGATTCGTAGTCGTCGGGTTCGTCGACGAACAGCGGGAACTCCCCGGTAATCTGCTTGAACTTCATCAGATGCTCGCGGAGATGTGGCTCCCGCATCGCCATCTGTTTGAGTTCGTCGGAGGGTTTGGGGGTTCCTTGTTCAGTCATTGGGATACGATTCCTTAGGCTACACTACGGCTCTCGATGACAATACCAGTTCCGGATCTTACGGAAAAACCGATCGTATCGCCGACTTGTTCACCCATTCCGGCGAATCGCTTGACCTGGAGTTGGCGGCGGATGTCGTTGCCGACCTCGATCATCTGGATCTCGATGAACACGTCGGCGATCGCTCGGAAGGGGCCAATGGCCTCCTCGTCGACCGTCGAGGGGTCGACAGTGAGAACGATTACTTTCCCATCGGAGATCATATCGCGGAAAAAGGAGATGATCTCCAGGGCGGCCTGTCGCTCGTCGTTCTGCCGGACAAGCGACTCGAAGGTGGGATCGTTCCGGAGGATCGCATCGAAGGTATCGATGATGACGACATCCGGCTGCCACATCACTTCAGCCTCCATCAGCCGTTTGAGGAGCTGTTTCCGCTCGGTATCCTCGTCTTTTCCGCGGAGCGCACCCGCGCTGTCGAAGTCGGCGTTGAGGAACAGCAGCTCCTCCCGGAGCAGCGGCTTGGTGATGTTGTAGGACAGCGAGTGCATCTGGTCGATAAACCCCGAGACGGTCAGCTCCGTCGAGAGGAACGTCACCGTGGAATTTTCCTGTGTGAACCCGTAGCTGAACCGCTGGCTGATGGCGCTTTTTCCGGCCCCGTAGTCGCCCTCCAAGAGGACGATACTGCCGCGTGGGATACCGCCACCCAGCTCTTTGTTCAGTCGGTCGTGATCCTCCATTCCCAGCGACAGTAGGTTACGTTGTGCTCTACTCATTGTTATGATCCTCTGAATTCAAACGTCTCTTCGTCCTCATTGACAGTCAACAGCAGTCGATTGGTACTGTCAGTATTGATACTAATTCCATCTATTGTGATTTCGACGACTTCGGAAGGTCGCCAGATATCATCACCACCATTGGCATCCTGCAGTTCAATGTTAGAGTTCGAAACGTATTGACCATTGAATATGATATCGATCGACGACGCATCGGCTATCTGCACCCCTTGTGATCCCGTATTCCGGACGTAAATCGTCAGTTCGCTACCCGAATAGCTCGTCGCACCCGGATCGCTGATAATCGCCATATCCATCCGGACCTGCTGGCTCACGTCGAGGCTCCGATCATCGATCGCGCTGCTGACCCGGTCGACGCCGGTGGTGAGCGTTCCGACGACGCCCGCGGCGATCACGAGGCTTGCGATGAAGATGATCAGGTGAGACGCTGAAACGCTCGCCATAATCAGGGTACCTCTTCAGTAACGCTGATTCCGTAGTCGGTAACGATTTTGAGTTGATCGCCGCTATCACTATTATACTGAATCTGTAGCGACTCACCGGGAAGCCAGAGATTGGAGCCACTGGAATTGACGTTTGTGACTGTGTAACTCGAATCCGTTCGCCGTTGGTAGTCACCATTATCTAAGAGATCGATCTCATCGGCGTCCAGCGACGTCGACCCCTCGTTTCGCACGGTTATTTCCATGCTACTGATATCAGTGATGTTGATCTCGGTGTTTCGCATATCGAGTTGGGCGTCGTCCCGGTCGATTTCCGCGTCCGTTACTCGCTCGTAGCCGTTCGAGACCGCAGGGTACAGGACACCGACCGCGAGGAACAACCCCGCGAAGATGATGGCCGTCGACGCGCTGACGCTAAAGCCCATCGTCGCCTGTCGCGAAGGTGTCCCAGCGATCCAGGATCACCGACGTCGCAGTCGTGCCGTTGTTGAGCTTCATGATATATTTGAGGCTGTGTACGTGGTGGGTGCGTGTGAGTTGGTCGGTGCCGGGCTGGTCGACCTTGTTGCGGTCGATGGTGCCGAATCCCGAGAGGAACGACCGGAGGTGGTCGGCGGCGGCCGCGTCGATCCAGTCGATCCGCTCGTAGTAGTTCACCGCCCGTGCCGCGTCGGTGACTGTCGACTCCTCGACGAGGAACTCCAGCCACTCCATAACCACCAGATCGCCGACGTAGTCGCCGGGGATCGAGGTGAGATACGGCTTGTCGCCGCTACTGGAGAGCTGGTCGGAGGTGACGTACTCGAAGTCGCCATCCGCGTCAGCGTTGGCGTCGGTAGCTGCGGTCGGCTCCTCGGTCGTGGTCGGCTCCTCGGTCTCCATCGTGGCCTCCGAGCCGTTGCCGAGCGCCTCGTCGGGCTCGTCGTCCATCTCACCGAAGTCGTCGTCCATCCCGCCGAGGTCATCGTCGTCCTCGAAGGAGTCATCCATCCCGCCGAGATCGTCGTCGGCTTCGAGGGAATCATCCATCCCGCCGAGGTCGTCGTCTTCCTCGAAGGAGTCGTCCATCCCGCCGAGATCGTCATCGGCTTCCTCGTCTTCTTCAGCCCACGAGGCGTCTCCGGAGTCGTACTCGTCTTTCAGTTCACTAAACGACTTACCGCCAGTTGAATCTTGATCGCTCACCATTTCTTCGGATTCGGTTTCGTCGCCGAGATCGTCGGCGTCATCTTCGTCCAGTTCCTCGAAGTCGTCCGCCTCGTCGAAGTCGTCCGCCTCGTCGAAGTCGTCGTCCGCGAAGTCGTCCGTCTCGTCTTCGTCCTCGAAGTCATCGTCGAAGAAGCCATCGGCGTCTTCGGTCATCACCGAGTCGTCGACGTCTTCGTCCTGCTCTTGGGAGTCATCCTCGCCGTCATCGAACAGGCCGAGACCGCCACCGCCACCGCCACCGCCGCCGACATCGAACTCGCTGGCGTCCTGTTCGTCGACGAAGGGGTTGATCCCACGGGTGACCATCTCGTAGATGTCCAGGAGGTTGCGGACGTCTTCCTCGACGTCTTCGATTCGGTCGCTGATCTCGGTGTTTTCGCTTTTGACGGTGTTGACCGTCGAGGAGAGGCTGGCGACTTCGTTTTCGAGCTCGTCGACCTGGTGTTCCAGCTCGTCCATGTCGGCACCGCCACCGCCGCCACCGCCGCCACCGAAGTCGTCGTCCATCCCGCCGAAGTCGTCGTCCATCCCGCCGAAGTCGTCGCCGCCACCGCCGCCACCGCCGCCACCGAAGTCGTCCATCCCGCCGAAGTCGTCACCGTCGTCCATCAGTCCGTCGCCACCGCCGCCACCGTCGTCGGAGTCATCGTCCCCGTCGGAGTCGAGGATTCTGTCGATGATACTCGCGCCGACTAACCCCGCTGTTCCGGCGGCCGTGGGACCAAGCACCGAGAGCTCGGTACCGAGCAGCGAGATCCCATCAAGCGCGGGGAGTGTGACGAGGAGCGATATACCGAGACCCATTACGTGAAATCGTAACAACCAGTATACTTCAAACCACCCCTCTGAATTTCAGGGTTGAGATTTTGAGCCGGGGTCAAATCGTCCGTGAAGAGTCGTCGGCAGTCCGAATCGTGACCGCTTCGGCCGCCGGATCGAACCGTATCGAGCGGCCGTGACCGCCGCCGATGTCCGCAGCGACGAGCCGGATGCCGTGATCTTCGAGCAGTTGTTTGGCCATCGCGATGTTTCGACTCCCGATGGACTCGGTACTGGATTCGAAGTTGAGCATTTCGCTGCCGCCGACGATCCACGCCTGCAGCCGGTCGGCGTCGGCTCCGGCAGCCTCCATCTCGTCGATCAAAAGCGGGAGGCCGGTGTCGACGAACTTCGCGGGGTTCGTATCGCGTGCGTGATCGACCGACGGCAGCATAACGTGAATGAGTCCCGAAACGGTGTTTCGGGAGTCGTACAGAACGATACCGAGACAGGAGCCAAGCCCGCTTGTCACCAGAACTGTCTCATCGGTGACGACAGCGTATTCGGCGATGCCGATCTTCTGTCGTGTGACAGTCGTATCCTCCGTTTCAAGACGTTTCACGGCTGGTCCTCGTGTTGGGCTTCGTCCGCACCGAGCGGGGAACTACGTCTGGGCCGGGAGCGCCGACAGTGCCCGAGCGAGTTCACGCTCGTTCGGCAGCGCGTAGATGTCGCAGCGGCCCTGATGGCCGTCGATCTCGATCGTCGAGTCGATGACGAAGGCGTAGTCCTGTTGCTTGCCGAGTTTGCCGACGACGGGACTCATGATCGCCGAGCCCATGTCGTGGACGAAGTTCGGCGGCGTGTGTTCGATGCTCGTTCCCAGCACGTTCGCCCAGCCGTCGATGAAGCCGCTGGTCATGATGTTGCCCAGCTCCTTGATCGCACCCTCGGTCATCGTCCCGATCCCCGCTTCGTCCGAGCTGCCACCGGGCATCATCGAGCTGGCGACTGTCTTGGCTGAGGCCTCGTCGAACAGCACGACGAGATAGCCGCTTGGCATCCCCTTCAGCTCGAAGACGACACCCACGAACCGGTCGTCGCCGACCTGCCGCGGGACCCCCTCAAGCGGGACAAACCGAAGCCGACTGATGTCGACGTCCGTATCGAGGCCGGTCATCATCCCGATCTGTCCGGCGGCGTTGCCCGCGCCCTCCTTGGCCAAGTCTTCGAAGGCACTGAGTCGGTTGACCGGGATCTGGTTGCCCTGGTCGGTCCCCGACAGCAGATCGACGAACTGCCGGTACTCCGGCAGCATGTAGATCGAGAAATCGAGGTCGACATCCATCGCTTCGAGCTTGCTCTCGAAGAGGAAGACACCGTGGTTTTTGGCGGCCTCAATGGCCTGATCGGGCAGGATGCGCGGGCCGACGGCCTCAGTGTACTTCGGCGGTGTCATGTTGATCGCCTTGCCGAGGTGGTTGGCCCAGCCGTCGATGAAGCCGCCGATCATGATGTTGCCGAGTTCGGTGACGCTGCTTTGGGCGAGCTCGTCGCTCGAACCCGTGGCTTGCAACAGGAGGTCCTGGAGCTTCATCGCTCGTTCGCGTTCGAACGCCAGCACGGTTTCGCCTTCGAGGCCACCTTCGAGGCCGAGTTCGACGCCGACGAACGACTGGCCGGTAAACGTCTCCGCGAGCACGTTTTCGGTAACGAGACTCACGTCGGTGACTTCGACGTCCATCTGGACGCCCGTCAGTTGCGACAGCGATCTGGCGGCGCGTTCTGCACCCTGTGAGGCGAGATGGTTGAACTGCCCAAGCTCGCGGATGTCGACTTTCATATTAGGCGGGGATGACGTCGTTGATTGCTTCAAGTACGTTGGGTTTCTGGAACGGTTTGGTGATGTAACCCGAGGCACCCGCCTTGATCGCTTCCTTCATTTTCTCTTCCTGCCCGACACTGGTACACATGATGATCTTCGCATCCGAATCGTTGCTGGTGATCTCGTCGGTCGCCTCGATCCCGCTGCGGATCGGCATGACGATATCCATCATTGTGATGTCAGGGTCGTGTTCTTTGTACAAGTCGACGGCCTCGACGCCGTTTTCGGCCTCTCCGACGATCTCGAAATCGCCTTCGAGGATCTCACGGAGCAGGTTCCGCATGAACTCCGAGTCGTCGGCGATCAGCACACGCTTTGCCATATACCCTGTTGGCGACGCCCCAATATCATAAACACTCCCCTACAGTTATCAGCGCTGAGAACAGAACCGCCGAGTCGACCCGCTTTTTGGGCACTGAACGTCGATTCGCTCATTCGACAGCGGATGTCGACCTACTCTTCGGATGGTGGAACCGTAAACGAGCCTTCCTTTCGGACAGCTGCCAGCAGGTCGCTAATCGAGTCATCCGGCTTGAGGTCGTGGCGTTTGACGACCGTGTAAACGCTCTGAACTGGATACTCAACAGCCAGGTCGCTCCCGGCGAGGATGATCCCGAGGACCGATTCGGGCTCTACTTCGTCGGTCGTCTGCCGAGCATACCATCGCAGTAGGGTTTCGAGCGTCTCGCCGATGTCGTCGGAGGTCATCCGCCCCCGGTTGACCTGTCCCTCGACGTTGAGCGTGGCATCGAACCCGTAGTCGCCATCGCCTTGGGTCAGTTCTTCGGCGAGGAACTTGCTGACGTTCTCGTTTGTGAGTTCGACCGCCGGCGGCTCGACCGGCGGCTGGTCGTGGGCCGCGAGCTCCGATGATGATGGCTGGGGGGTTCCCCCACCGGACTGGTCGGCCGCAGGTGGCTGTTGACTCCGACCACCGGACTGACTGTTGGTACCGGCTTGCTGGCTACGGTCGGTCGACCGATCAGATGTCGACTGCTGGTTCCGGCCACCAGACCGATCGTTCGGTGGCTGCTGCTGGTTCCGACCGCCCGAGTTGGGATTCGGTGACGATTGCTCCTTTCGACTGGCAGACTGCGCATTTGGTGGTGGCTGCTGGCCTGGTCGAGTTGACTGATTGTCCGGTGGTGACTGCTGACTCGGACTGCCTGATTGAGTGGTCGGTGGCGGTTGCTGATTCTGACCGCCCGATTGGGCATTTGACGGTGGCTGTTGGCTCGGACCCCCCGACTTCGTGTCCGGCGGTGACTGCCCACCACGACCGGTCGACTGTCGAGTTGGCCTCTCGTCGGGCTGTGGCTGTTGAGATGGGGTCGACTGATCGGGCTGAGACCGCTGTGAATCCGTCGATTGCTCTCGCCGATGATCCCGCGGTTGCGACGGCTGGTCGGGCTGGGAGGGCTGGCCACCACTCGGTTGGGACGCTGTCTCCTCGTCGTCATCGGTGAGCCAGTCGGGGTTCTCAAGCAGCTCCCGGTCCGGCTTCTTCGCCGGCCCGTCGGGAGAGACCACGTATCGTCCGTCGTCGATCTCCTCGACCTCCGGCTGTTTCGTGATGTCGAGATCGTCGGGCGCGAGTACGCGGTCGCGCTTGTCCTCGTCCGAATTGTCCGAACCCATGATATGTTAGGGTTTGTCAGTCGATTAAAAGAGTGTTGCCCCTCGATCGGGCCGTCGACGCCTGAGAGTCGGCAGCAGAGTGTCGACGCAGTGGCTCTCCGGCCGAGTGTTCGAAAAATGGAGGCCACAAAAGCGGGGACTGCGTCAGTCCCGTCGTGGTAGTTGGCTATTGTTCGACGCTACGATCAGAGTCTCACGGCCGATCGTCCGACCAGTGAGTCCGGCACGCGCAGTTCTTCGATCGTCGCGGCACCAGAGGCGGTCGTGAGCGTCACTGTGAGGGTCCCGCCGCCAGAGATATCTGCGTCTTCGAGATCTCGGGTTTTGTTGAGTGTGATCTTGTATCGGTCAGCACGGTCGGTAATGACCGAATCGTCCGTAGCTGCGGTGATATTTCCAATGTTGGATTCGTCGATCACGTCGGTGATGACTTCATCATCGGTAACGATCTCGTACGTCACGTTCTGCAGTTCGATATCACCAGCACCGGGTGCTTTCGTCACAGTGAGAGTCACATTGGTGAGGGTGTCGTTGTTAGCACCGCCGATCTCACCGGTTGCACTCTGGATCTGGATACGGTCGCTTACCTGTTGTGCGGACTCTTCACCGGTTGCTTCGGCCTGGGTCTGAAGCATTCCGGCCGTGTTGATCAGGACGCCCGCAGCAATCGCTGCCACGAGGACCATCGCAATGAACACAATGAGTGTCCCGATTCCGACCTGACCGCGGTCTTCAGTGTTATTTTTGGATTTCATGTTTACACATTATTATTTTCGTACTTATGTTCTTATAGCGTTACAGCACTTCGATCCACCAGCGAGTCGGGGACACGGAGCTCCGTGACCGTCGACGCGCCGGGCGCGGTCGTGAGCGTTACTGAGACTCGGTCGCCGCCCTGCAGTTTGCCATCGAGATCGTCCGTGGCACTGAAGTTGAGGAGGTAGCGGTCGCTCCGATCGGTGATGACGTTGTCCTCGGGCGTCTCGGCGGTAATCGTCCCGATCTGGTTGGAGCTGTCGCTCCCGTTCAGCACGCCAGTGATGACCTGATCATCGGTAACGAACTCGTAGGTCACGTTGGACAGTTGGATGTCTTCAGCACCGGGTGCTTTCGTCACGGTGATGTTCACCGCAGTGACGCTCTCGTTGTCCACGACGCCGGTTGCACTCTGGATCTGGAGTCGGTCAGCGACCTGCTGGGCGGACTCTTGACCAGTAGCTTCTGCCTGCGTCTGGAGGAGTCCAGCCGTGTTGATCAGGACTCCCGCAGCAATTGCTGCCACGAGCACCATCGCAATGAATACGATGAGCGTCCCGATCCCAACCTGACCGCGGTCTTCAGTATTGAATATTGTCTCGAACATGGTCTTATAGGGTCACCGCATCGCGGTTTACCAGCGAGTCAGGGACACGGAGCTCCGTGACAGTTGACGCACCAGCGGCCGTCGTGAGGGTGACGGAGACTTTCTCGCCGCCATCCAGATCGCCACCAAGGGCAACACTGGCGTTGAACGACAGCACGTAGCGATCGTTCCGGGACGTAATTACGTCGTCATCAGTCTCAGCCGTGATTTCGCTGATAGAACTACCACTGTCAGTGCCATTGAGGACATCCGTAATGACCTCGTCGCTCGTGACGAACTCGTAGGTCACGCTTTCCAGTTGGATATCGTCAGCACCAGGCGCCTTCGTCACAGTGAGATTTACTCTGGTGACGTTTTCATCACCAACAACACCGGTTGCGCTCTGGATCTGGAGACGGTCGCTCACCTGTTGTGAGGACTCTTCGCCTGTTGCTTCGGCCTGCGTCTGGAGCAAGCCAGCCGTGTTGATCAGTACACCTGCCGCAATCGCTGCGACCAGTACCATTGCAATGAACACGATGAGTGTTCCAATTCCAACCTGGCCTCGATCTGTTTCGTTGAACATGGGGTAGTTTGGTTCTCCGC